>Ga0172368_10004172_pt1 | contig 16915 bp, 3 predicted proteins | sample Lak11m_FD_114540 | JGI IMG/M metagenome (GOLD analysis project Ga0172368, IMG submission 114540) | Freshwater microbial communities from Kabuno Bay, South-Kivu, Congo - kab_022012_11m | ecosystem: Environmental > Aquatic > Freshwater > Lake | place: Democratic Republic of the Congo: South-Kivu...
CCCGCCGCGCCCCCGGGAAGCACCCTCGGGGCCTCGGTATCCAGTAGCGCTATCGCAGTCCTAGTGACGGTCGTCCCGTTGCCCGCCAGATCCCGCACGGTCAGCGTCAGGTCCAGGTCGCCGCTCGTGTCGGACTCGGAAACCACGTGGCTCCAGATCGCGGATCGCCCCGAAATCACGGGAGATCCCATCGACAGCGACAAGCCCGTGGAGATCGACGCCTCCGCGTCCAGCGGCTCGTCCGCGGTCGCCGTCACCACCAAGTTCGCGCCGAGCCCGACGACGGGCCCCGGCAGCACCGTCACGCCGCCGTCGCCCACGACGGGCGGATCGAAGTCGCAAGCCACCACGCCCAGGCTCGTCGTGGACACGTTGCGCGCCGCGTCGGTCAGACGCACGCGGGCGGTCTTGGCGCCCGAACCCTCCGTCGCGGACGTCGTGTGCCTGTAGACGAAGTGCGTCGCGGTCGACGCATCGTCGCGGGTCATCGCGGCGTCGCCGAGCATCACCACCGGCGCATCCGGGAGGGGCTCGGACGTGTCGAACTCGGCGGTGACCACCGCACCCTCGCGCACGGGCGTAGGTCCCACCGTCGCCCCGCCCAGGACCGAGGGAATGCTCGCGTCGAGCAGCAGCGCGGCGCTGCGAGTCGCGGTCGCCCTGTTCCCGGCGAGATCCTCCACCGTGACCGTGATGTCGACGGCGCTGGTCGGATCGGCGGTCGTGGTCAGGTGGTTCACGATGACCGAACGGGAGGCGACGACCGGCGCGTCCAGCGTCATCGCTGGATTCGTAGCGACGGTCGCCGCGGCGCCCAGCGTCTCGTTCGCCGTCGCGGTGATGGTGACGTTCGCGCCCAGCCCCACGAGCGACGCCGGCGAGACGACGATGTCCGTGTCGCGCAGAATCGGGGCGTCGAAGTCGAAGGTCACGTTCCCGAGCGCGGTCGTCGTCGCGTTGCCGGCCGCGTCCACGAGCGTGGCGAGGACCGGCTTGACGCCCGAACCGGCCGACCGGGCGGCCGCATGCGTGAAGACGAAATGCGTCGCGGTGGAGTCCTTTTCACGCGACATCGGCTCGCCGCCGACCGTGACGACGGGCTCCCGCGCGAGTTCCTTCGACACGTCGAACGTCGCCGTGACACGAATCCCGTCGCGCACCGGAGAGGGACCGACATCGCTTCCGGTAAGCACGGCGGGCACCTCGGTGTCCAGCTCGAACGCGCCGGGAATCGTGACAGCAGCGCTGTTGCCTGCCAGATCCTCGACGACGACGGCGACGTCGAACGTGCCGCCCGAATCGCCCGCAGCCACGAGGTGCGTCCAGATGGCCGAACGCCCCGAAAGAACGGCGTTCCCGAACGCCGGGGCGCCCGGCGCGCTCAGCGTGGCCGCCCCCAGAGGCTCGTCGGCGGAGGCCCGCACGGTCAGGTTGGCGTTGAGTCCCACGGGCGATTCGGGGCTCACCGTCACGTCGGCCGCGGAAAGCCGGGGCGGGTCGAAGTCGTAGACCACGGTGCCCAGAGCCGCGGTGGCTGTGTTTCCCGCCGCGTCCGAAAGCCGCGCCACGACGACCTTCGGTCCCGAGCCTTCGGACGCGGCCGCGGCATGCGTGAAGACGAAATGCGTCTGCGTCGAGGCCGGGTCGGGCTCCATCTCCGCCTGCCCGATGGACACCCGGGGCACGCCGGCCGGTGCCTCCGACACGTCGAACGTGGCCGTGACCTTCGCTCCGTCGCGCACCGGCGAGGGCCCGACCGTCGCCAGAGCGACCGACGGCGCCGAGGTATCCAGCACCGCTGCTGCAATCCTCGAAACCGAAATCCGGTTCCCCGCCAGGTCCTCCACGGTGACGGTCACGTCGACGGGCCCGCCCGGATCCGACGCGGCGACCACGTGGCTCCAGATGGCCGTGCGCGCGGCGATGACCGCCTCGCCCATCGCGACGCGCGGCTGCGTCTCCAGGACCGCCGCGGCAAGCGGTTCGGCTGCGGTCACGCTGACGCGCAGGTTGGCGGCCAGGCCAATCGGAGGCGCCGGCGACACGAGGATGTCGTCGGGCGTCAGAGCAGGCGCCTCGAAGTCGTACACGACGGACCCGACGGGCGTCGTCGACCGGTTGCCCGCGTCGTCGCGCAGCGCGACGGTCACGGTCCTCGGCCCCTGGCCCTCCGCGACGCCTGCGGCGTGGACGAAGACGAAATGCGTGGAGTTCGATCGATCCGCGACCTTCTCCATGGGGACGCCGCCCATGAGCACGATCGGTCCGACGCCCGTCGGCTCGGACACGTCGAACTCGGCCACGACGACGGTCCCGTCCTTCGCGGGCGAAGGCCCCAGCGCGAATCCGGGCAGCACGGCGGGCACGGAGGTGTCCAGCGAGAAGGCCGCGGTCTTCGCGAAAGTCGTTGTGTTTCCGGCGGCGTCGGACACGACGAACTCGAGGTCGCGCGGCCCTTCGTCGTCGGAGGCCAGCACGACGTGGCTCCAGATCGCGGATCGGCCGGAAATCAGGGCGCTTCCGAGTTCCAGACCCGGAGTGCTCGCCAGCGCCGCATCCTGCAGCGCCTCGCCGGCCGTCGCCGTGACCACGAGGTTCGCGCCCAGTCCGACCAGCGGTCCGGGCGACACCGTCACGTCCTCCGGGCGCAGCGGCGGCGCCTCGAAGTCGAATGCGACCACGCCCAGCGCGGTGGTCGTCGAGTTGCCGGCCGCGTCCTCGAGCGCCACCGACACCGTCTTCGCACCCGGGCCCTCCGTCCCCCGCGGCACGTAGCGGAACACGTGGTGCACCGGCGACGACAGTTCGTCGCGGGTCATCGGGATCGCGCCGACGGTGCAGACGGGTTCCGTCGTCATCGGTTCCGAGGTGTCGAACGTCGCGGTCACCTCGACGCCCGCCCGCACGGGCGATGGTCCGACGGAAACCTCGCCGGTCGGGCGCGGTGCCTCGGTGTCCAGGACGAACGCGCCCGTGCGCGCGACCGTCGTCCGATTTCCGGCGAGGTCCTCGACGGTCACCGTGAGGTCGAAGGTGCCCGGGGCATCCGCGCCCGACACCAGATGGCTCCACAGCGCGGACTTGCCCGAGACGACCGGCGAGCCCATGGCCATCGCAGGCGCGGCTTCCAGCAGGGCGAAGGCGCCCAGAGGCTCGTCGGCCGTCGCGGTCACGAGCAGGTTCGTGTTCAGCCCCACGGGGGAACGGGGCGCGACCACAATGTCCTCGGCGGTGAGCACCGGCGCCGCGAAGTCGCACACGACCGTGCCGATGACCGTATTCGTCGCATTTCCGGCCGGATCCGCGAGCCCGACGACCACCGCCTTCGCCCCGCCTCCCTCCGACGCGCGCACGACGTGAGTGAAGACATGCCGCACTCCGGTGGACGCCTGCGCGCGCTCCATGGCGACGCCGCCCAGCGTCACGACGGGCGTCGCCACCGTCTCGTCGGAGACGTCGAACGACGCGGTGACGGTCGTCCCGTCGCGCGCGACGTGCGGCTCCGCCGTCGCGCCCTCGAGCACGCGCGGCGCCTGCGTGTCCAGCGTCGCGACCGCGGTCTTCGTCGCGGTCGCGGCATTGCCCGCCAGGTCGGTCAGCGTGACGGTCGCGTCGAACGGCCCCGACGGGTCGGTCCCGGCGACGACGTGGTTCCAGATCGCGGATCGCCCGGAAATCAGGGCGGATCCGAGCGGCACGGGGGACTCGGCCGACGCGGCCGACAGCGGCTCGTCCGCCGTGACGGTCAGCACGAGGTTCGCTCCCACCGGAATCGGCGAGGCAGGAGTCGCGGCAAACACCGCGCCGGAAACGTCGGGCGGCTCGAAGTCGAGCACGACCGTCCCCAGGTTCGCGGTGGTTGCGTTGCCGGCCGCGTCCTCGACACGCACCGACACGGTCCCGCCCCTTCCGTCCGACTCGGCGGCGACGTGTTCGAAGACGAAATGCGTGTCGTCCGACGCGGACTCGTCCTCCGTCATCGTCACGGAGCCCAGCAGGACGACCGGGCGGACCGCCCCGCTCGGCTCCGACATCGTGAAGTCCGCACGCACAGACGTGCCGGCCTTCGCCGGCGAGGGCCCGACCGAGGCGCCGGGCAGGATCGAGGGCGGCTGCGTGTCGAATACAACGTCGATTGCAGGCAGAACCGCTGCATTTCCCGCCCGGTCGACGATCGTCGGCACGAGCGTGCGTGCGCCGCCGGCGAACGCGGTCGTCACCACGCCGCTCCATATCGCGGTCTTCCCGGTGACGATCGCGTCGCCCAGCGGCAGCGGCGGCTGCGCGTCGAGCGAGGCGGCAGCGAGCGGTTCCGTCGCGGTGGCGCTCACGACGAAGTTCGCCCCGAGGGGCACGGGCGAGGCCGGGGACGAGACGAGCCCGTCCGGAGCGCGCTGCGGCGGCGTGTGGTCGACGGCGACGGGGCCCAGCGTCCACGGGCCTCCGCGGTTGCCCGCGGGGTCGACGACCGAGAAGGTGATCTGGCCCGAACCCTCCGCGTCCCCGTCGCCGATCGTCTTCGCGAAACCCCAGGAAGTGCCCGTGCTTCCGTCCGGCAGCGCCACCGGCTCCGACGATTCCTTGACGAGATCGAGTCGCCGTCCTGCACCCAAGTCCACGGACAGCGCGGGCTCGGCGATCGGCTCGTCCGTCGTGAAGAGCACGCGCAGCGTCTCCCCGGTGCGGAACCAGCCGCGCCCTTCTTCCACGCGCGCCTCGCCGACCAGGCCCGGCGCACGCCCGTCCACCCGGAAGCCGCCGAGTTCCGTCGGCTCCGCGGCGTTGCCGGCCTCGTCGGCGAGCCCCGACAGCACGAGCCTCCACTCGCCGTCCTGACCGGGCTCGATCTCGCGCAGGAACGTGTTGACGATCGGCGCCGACACGATGCGTTCCAGCGCCAGCGGAGGCCCGTCGCCCCGCTGCATGGCCACGGTCGGCACGCCCGCGGGCGGCTCGGTGAAGCGCAGCACGACGGTCTGCATGAGACCCGGTCGCAGAATCGCCGCTCCCACCTCGGGTTCGACCGCCAGCGCCGGCGTCGTGAAGTCGATCCGCACGGTCCCGACGGGCGCCGCCTCCGTCACGTTGCCGGCCTCGTCTTCGAGCCGTGCGACGACCGCGACGTCGCCCTCCGGCAGCTCCCTCGTCGCGGTCAGCGCGAAGGCGAACGGTCCGGTCCACGGCGGTCCGGAGCCCTCCTGCAACACGGCGGTCAGCGCTCCCGAGGTGACCCGCGGCGCCGCGCCGAGCGTCTCCAGCGTGCCGAAGCGGACCGCGATCACGGTGCCCTCGCGGGCCGCCGCCGGCGTCACGGCGTCGGCGAGCGGGGCCAGGGACGGCAGCGTGAAGTCGAATCGGATGGAGCCCGCGGGGAGCCTCTCCGAGATGTTGCCCGCGGCATCGACGAGACGTGCCTCGATCGCGGCCGTGCCCTCGCCCTCGTCGCCGGCGGTCGCGTAGGTGAAGGCGTAGGAAAGCCCCTCGCCGCCGGCGAGCGCGAACGTGCGCACGCCCGCGGCCGCCGAGGGCGCCCGGAAGGTCACCACGGGATCGGCGGCGAGCGGCTCCGTCACCTTGAACTCGACGCGGAACACCGTCTGCGCCCGGCCGGCCGCAGGCGTCACCTTCGCCTCGCCGTCGAGCGCCGCGCCCTGCGTGTCGCTGCGGATCGCAGCGATGCAGCGATGCAGTTCGGTGCTGCAGGTGAACCCTTCGGGACAGTCGGGGTCGCCGGTGCAGCCGATCTTCGCGCCGACCGGCACCTCGAGCTTCGCCACGCATGCGGCCAGGATCACGGCCGCAGCCGCGGCCGCTCGACACGGGGAAGTCATTGCGTTCTCCTCTGCCGGCGGAGAGTCGCCCGGCAGCGGCTCCGGCAGCATTCCCCGCCGGTCGCGGCGCACGCCGGGCCCCGACCGGCCCTCGAATCGACCCGGCGACCGCGGCAAGTCGCACCGATCACGTCGTTCGCGGGCACCCGCAGGCTCCCTTCGCACAGAGACATACCGGCAGGCGTGCGGGCGGGAAGAGGCGGAACCTAGATGGCGCTACCGATGGGAGAAACCCTTACCTCCCGCTGGGGCAACGGTCAAGACAGGGATTGCGCTGATAACGCGGCGCGTCACGACCGGCGATCTGCGGAATGTTCTTCGCTCGACGGCGGGGGCGCCTATCGAACCAGCCGCAGCCTCGGCCCCGGGCGCGACGGGGCGGCGGGCGGCTCGTCCGGATCGTCGTCATCGGCAGGAGCGGCCGGCGGGTCGTCCCCTTCGGCCGCATCCGCGTCGGAGGGCACGACGCAGAGACGGGGGCGCGCGGGCTCCACGGGCGCCGGGGCGGCCTCCGCGGCCTGTTTCGGCCCGCCCAGCTCCTGCGGCAGCGCGCCCGGCCAGATGACCGGCTGCTCGGCCCCGGCCGGCAGCATGCCCCACACGCAGGCCCACGGAAGCTCGCAGCGGAACGGAAGGCCCTCGAAACGCAGCGTCGCGGCGACGCCGCGCTCGTTCAGCAGCATGTCCGCGTCCCGGAACCGCCACGACAGCGCCAGCGTCAGCCGCCCGTCGCCCCGCAGCGTCTCGGGCACGCGCACGCCCGGGCGCCGTGCATCCAGGTACACCAGCGTGCGCCCTTTCTGCAGGGAGGCTTCCAGCAGTGCCCGCTTGGCGTCGGAATCGCCCGGACGGTCGGGAGGCTCGGGCGGACCGGCGGTGGGTGTGCGGGCCATGCGGACTCCCCGGCGACGACGCCACCTATACGCGCTCCGGACGCCGCGGGCCAGAGGAACCGTGTCCGGCGTCCGACGGACGGCCGGACGGACGACCGGAGGCGCCGCGTCGCCGCCGCGCGCCGTGCCGAGCGGAGACGGGGCGCGCACCCGGAGCACGGGTGCCGCGGTCCCCGGCAGCGTCCGGCCGGCGCGCACTTCCCGGAACGCCCCCCCGTGAGAATGCTTGCCCCCGGTCGCTGCACGAGCGCGGAGGCCCGGGGGCGGTTCCGACGTTGACAGAAGGACGATGCTCTGATACGGGACCGTTGATACCGTATGGCCGATTCGGGCCTGCGGACTGGGCGGAAAGAAGATCAGTATTAATACCTGGACGGCGTTCGGTTCCTGGGAACGGGAAACGAATCGCTTCCTCGGTGGAACCCGCCTCGGCGGGCACGTTCGGGAACGATGCGTCGGGTCGGTCCGCCGCGGAGCGGGCGCGGTCGGTCGCGGAGCCACGCGCCGGGCGCGCGGGCGGCGGCCCAGCGGCAGTGCGAGGGCGCCGGGAGCAGCAGCCATGCAGGCAATGAAGAACGGAAGCGACGCGTGGGCAGCGGGGATGGGCCGCCACATCGGAGAAGCGCTCGCGGGAGGCATCGCCGAGGGGCTGCGCGGCGCGCTGGCCTCGCTCCAGGATGAAATCGCACCCCTGGGGCACGATCTGGCGCAGTTCGTGCGTGCCCGGGCGCTGTCCGGGCTGGACGCCTCGGGCGAGGGGGAGCGCCTTTGCCACGAGGCGGGGTGCGGCCGGCGCGCCATCGCCCGGGGGCTGTGCCGGCGCCACTACGCGCGCCAGGCGTACCGCGAGAAAAAGGAGCGCACGGCCGGCAGCGGGGAGCGCCCCGAGCGGCGCCCGCGTGCCGCGCGCGTGCACGACGGCGACGACGCCTCCGAGCCGCTGCAGCGGGTGGTCGCGCCGGTGGCGCCGATCATCCGGCGCCGCAGGTCCGAGGAAGCCGCCGCGGCTGCAGCGGTGCCCGGCGCGATGGCCCTCCAGGCGTCGGCCGCGCACGGCGAACCCGTGGCCGAGCCCCCGGCGGCGGCCCACATGCCGCCGGCCGCGCTCGTGCCCAACCCCGACCCGGACCTCGCCAACGCCATCGCGCGCAACTTCGGCGTGAAGGTCTGACTCGACAGTCGACAGTTGACAGTTGACGGTTCACAGTCGACAGTCGAGAGCGAAGAACCCGCGTGCGAAAGCCCCGGTTTGCCCGGTCTTCCGGCGAAGGACCTGCCCGGAGCGTCCGTCGAGAATAGGCACTGTGGACTGTGGACTGTCGACCGTCGACTGGTTCGGTTTCTTCAGCTCCCGAGCCCGACGGCGGCCAGAGCCCGCCCGTGCGCCACGATCGATGCCTTGAGGAGATTGGCGGCCGCCGTGCGGTGGAAGTCCGCGCGCCAGGCCAGCAACACGGTGTCGTCGACCACGGGGAACGAGGGGTGCAGCGGCTCCAGACGCCCCTCGTGCCCGTAGCAGGCGACGCGCCGCGGCAGCAGCGCGGGGCCGATACCCGCCAGTGCAAGGCTCTTCACCAGCTCCAGGTCTCCGCACGCGAGGCGGCGCTCCGGCGCCAGCCCCTGCGACTCCAGCGCGGCCATGAGCCGGTGTCCCTGCCGGATGCGCTCGGCGTAGAGGAGCGGGCCGGCGCGCAGCCGTCGCTCGGCGGCCTCCCGATCCTTCGACGGCGCGGCGCCGAGCACTTCGAATCGGTCGCGGAACAGCTCCACGAGGACGAGCTCCGGGTGGGGCTCCGGGCTCACGACGAGGCCGAAGTGCACCTCGCGCGCGAGCACCGCCCGGCGCACGGCAGGCGACGGTCCGTTCCACAGCGAGAGCTCGACGCGCGGGTGGCGCGCCAGGAAGTCCGGGAGGAATCCCGGCAGGAAGTACGCGCCCAGCGGCTCGTGGCAGCCCACGACGAAGCGGCCGACGTCGTCGCCCTCCAGCGCGCGCACCTCCTGTTCGGCGTCCTGGACGCGCGAGAGGATGTCGGTCGCATGGGCCAGCAGCACGCGCCCCGCGGCGGTGAGCGTCACGCCGCTGCGGTCGCGGTCCAGCAGCGACGTGCCCAGCGCGGCCTCCATGTGGCGCATCGCCACCGTCAGGCTGGGCTGCGTCACGCCCAGCACGCGCGCCGCGGCGGTCATGCTCCCGGAGGCGGCGATGGCCTTGAAGTAGCGAAGGTGCGCGAGGTCCATGCCCGGTGCTCCCGTGTCGTGCCGGGGAAGGGGCTCGCGGTCGTCGCCGCCCGGCCAGGCGCCGCCTTCCCCGCCGCCTACGGCTGTAGAATGACCTTCCCCTTGACGTAGACGCGGGCGGTCTCGTCCCAGTTGTTGACGAAGGCCCAGTACAGCCTGTCGCTCGAATCCACGTGGAGGACGGGCAGGTTGCGGTAGGACTCGCGCATGAAGGAGTCGCGCGCCACCGGCGCGATGCTCCAGTTGTCGCGGGTGAAGCAGTCGAAGGAGCATGTGGCGAGTCGGCCTTCGTTCAACGTCGCGTACAGGGCGTAGAGCGTTCCGTTGCGCTCGACGATGTCGGTCGTGAACCCGTTGCCCGTGTCGATGGTGTCGAGCGGGAGGGCCGACCAGTACGTCGACCCGGAGCTGCACGTCGCCGCGTCGGCGGTGCAGTAGCCGACCCAGACCTCCTTGGGCATCGTGTTCTTGACCGAGATGTAGACCGGTCGCTGCCGGTTCGTGTTCGCGAAGATGCGGGCACTGTCCGTCACCATGCTTCCTCCGCGCACGCTTCCGAACGACCAGTCCGAGCCCGCGTCGCAGCCGCTCGCGAAGGCGCAGTATCCGCGCCGGAGCTGCGGCGGCGTCAGGGTCGTGTCCTCGCGCATCAGCTCGAATCCGTCGGATCCTGCCGAGATCGAGTGGCCTCCGGTGGAGGCCGCGTCGTCGATGGTCGTCTGGAACCAGTTGACGGCGGTGCCGCAGGCCATGTTGTAACCGGAAGCGTTGTTCATGCACTCGTACAGCACGAGCCGATTCGGGTAGCCGGCGCCCGCCGTGCTTCTGCCGACGATCGCGATCCGTCCGCCCGCGGAGGCCGTCATGGCGAGATCGCTCACGCCCTCGTACGCGAGGTATTTCCAGTGCGCCTCGTAGTCGGTGATGTCGGAGAACATGCCGGAAGGTCCGGTCGATGCGCCGGTGCCGACGCTGTCCCAGTGCGCCGTCCCGTCGAGGATGTCGGACCCGACGCCGGACGGACCTGCGATGTTGCCCATGTACTTCCAGTGCGCTCCACGGTCGACGATGTCGGAGCCTCTGCCCGCCGGTCCGGTCATCTCGCCGACGTATTGCCAGTGCACCGACCCGTCGACGATGTCGCTGCCGGTCCCGGTCGGACCTCCGGAGGCGGCGGAGGTTCCGGCAACGGTGCACTGGTAGACCTTGCCGGCGGTGTTCTTCCGGATGACTCCGACGGTGTACGCGGTGCTGGCGGCCCACGCACTGGTGGTCGACGAGACGGAAGTTCCCGCGGTGATGCACTCGTAGACGTTGCCTCCGTCGTTCTGCCTGCGCGCGCCCAGAGCGTAGGTCGTGCCGTTGGCCCACGCGGTGTACGTCGTGAGGAGGGAGGTGCCCGCGGTGATGCACTGGTAGACCTTGCCGCCGTCGTTGAGACGGAGGGCTCCGACGGCGTAGACGGTGTTGCCGGCCCATGCGCTGGACGGCGACGACGTGCCGGCGGTGATGCACTCGTAGACGCTGGTTCCGTTCTTGCGTCTGTCTCCGACGGAGTAGGCCGTCTCGGCGCTCCAGGTCTGGGACAAGGCCAGGCTGGCCTGCGTCTGCGTCGTCGTGCTTCCCCGGTCGGCGTCCCATTCGCTGCTCTGGTCGCAGCCGCTGGTGAGATCGCACTGGGTGAACACCGGGATGCCGCCCGAAGCATCGGTGCTGGCAACGAACACGGTGCCCTTTCCGCTGCCGTAGCCGTGGTCGGTGGCGGCGACCACCGGTTCCGCGAACGAGGAGGCCGCTGTCAGGACGACGACGTCTTTCGTCCAGCCGCCGGAGGCGCAGTCGTTCACGGTGTAGTCGCAGAGTGCGACCTTCACCGTTGCTCCTCCGCCGTATGCGAGTACGAGGTACCTCGAGTTCATTGCCGTCGCGTAGTGGGCGCAGGGAAGGTCGGCGCCGCACGCCTCGTAGTAGAAGGACGTCGACGGCTTGACGGTTCCCATCGTGAAGGGCTTCACGGCGACGAGGCGCGAGTCGTCTCCGTCCTGGCCGCCGCGCTCGGAGCGGACGGCCGAGTTCCAGATCGTCGCCGCGTCCTTGGTGAGAGTCGAGCTGCCGATCGAGCCGTCGGCCAGCAGGGACGAGCCGCCGAGACTCCAGGTCGGGAACGTGTCGGAAGTGTATGCCGCGTACTTGTGCGCGTATCCTTCCACGTAGCCCGTCGGGGTCCAGTTCGCCCGCAGCGTGCTGTCCGCGGCGTCGGTGGAGCCGTCCCCGGGCGCGGCCGAATAGTCGAACGGCGCCGGAATGCGGGGCAGCGCCGCCTTCAACTGAAGTCCGCTGTTGACCCATGTCACCACCGGCAGTTCGCCGAAGAAGGCAATCCGAGGGCGCGTCTCGCGCAGGGCGGAATCGTCCAGCGTGGCCTTGCGCCACTTGGTTGCGACCGTGCAGTCCTCGGTGGCCGGGTCCGGTGCCGGGCAGTTGGCGTAGCCGACCTTCTCGGAGTCGTTCGACCACCACGCGGCGTGGAGGGTCCGACCGGCGTATCCGATGCTGAAATGCGGGGGCACGCACTCGTAGGCACTTGCGAGCGTCGCGGCCGTCCCCCAGTCGGTCGCGGCGTCGCAGTCGGAGCCGGTCCCGCACGCTCGGACCTGCACGGTCCAAGGCGAGCACCAGTTCCTCGGCGTGGCGTTGCGGTACCCGAGGTAGAGCCGGTCGGGCGTGCGGGCGAAGACCGGCTCCGCGTCGCGATTGGCGCCGAGCATGTAGCGACGGTAGTGGTCGAGGCTGTCGCAGGTCTTGCTGGTCGGGCAGGTCACGACCGAGATTCTCTTGGTCGTGCCGTCGGCCGGGTCCAGACCGGCGTACGCGAGCCACATCCTGTCGTCCGACACGTCGATGGCCGGCGCTGCGCCATCCTCGTCGAACCCGGCCGCCACCAGCGTCCCCGTGCCCGGATTGAGGTGGATTCCCGCGGACCAGTTGGAGGCCGTCGGGCAGTCCCGGCCAAGATCGCAGGTGCGAACGTACGGGTAGTAGCCGGAGGGAGATGTCGACTTCTTGAAGTACACCAGGTAGACCCTTGCACCGTTGGCTCCCAGAGCGACATGCCTCTGGACCAGATCCGACGACGAGGCTTCCGTGGCCACGACGGTTCTCGTCCAGTTCGAGACGCTGTCGCAGTCGGCGGCGCGGTCGCAGCTCCGGAGCGTCACGTCCTTGCCTTCGATCCAGGAGACGAAGTAGCGGTTGTACGTGGCGACGAATGGAATGGTTTCGGGCGTGTAGTTGGCCGAGTCATAGAAGGTTCCGGTGGTGCCGCCGACGTGGCGCCAGTTGGTCTGGACGAGGCAGTCGCTGTTCGCCATGTCGCAGTGGTAGATCTGCTGCTGCGCGCCCGAGCCGTAGTTCAGGTCGTTGGCGAGGGTGGCCCAGAGCTCGCCCCTCGTGACGGTGATCTGCGGGAACGACCTCTGCGCCGTGCGCAGCGTCTTGTGCGGGACGCTGGCCAGGATGCTGCCGAAGCCCGTGAGCGCGGACACGGTCGGCGAGTTGGTCCCGAGTCGGCCGGCGCGGTCGACCGACCGGACGCGGAAGCTGTACTGGACGCGGTTTTCGAGACCTGTCACGGTCGTGCTGGTCGTCGCGATGTCTCGCAAGGTGCTCGTGCCGGTGGCGAAGGTCGAGTCGAGGCTGTAGTCCACCTCGTACCCCGCGATGCCGGCGCCGCCGGTGTCGGTGGTCGCCGTCCAGCTCAGAAGCACCTCGCGGCTGCCCGGCGATGCGGTCGGCGTGGAGACCGTGGACGGATTCACGCTGTCGTAGACGACCGTCGCCGACAGGGGCGACTGCGTCCTGTTGCCTGCGGCGTCCTGCATGCACGCATAGACGGTGCGCGTCCCGGTCGTGACGAGGTCGACGCTCGCGACGCGGAGCATGCACGGGATCGTCTGTGCGGTGCAGGTTCCGTCGAAGCTCTGCCAGGTGAGGCCCGTCGTCGCGTTGCAGTCGGGCGCCGTGCCGACCTTGAACGCCGCCTTGAGCGACGTTCCGACCGACAGGTTGTCGTATCCCAGGAGCGTCAGCGCGACGTTCTGCGTGCTCGTGTAGCCGTTGCCGTCGACCGCGAGCGAGACGGCCGTCGGCGCCACGGTGTCGAGGACGATGGTGTCGCTCGTGGAGGCCGTGTTGCCTGCCGCATCGCGGATCTCGCATTGGACCGTCTTGGTTCCATTGGCGGACGTGAGCACGAACGGCCTGCTGTTTGCGTAGGGTTCCCAGGGAACGCCGCTCGGAATGCTGGACCCCTCCGCGAATCGCATCTCCTTCAGGACGCCGGGCGGCGTGTCGGTGGCGGAGTCCGTCAGCGTCACGCCGGTCGACGAGGTCGTCGCGGGACTCAACCCCGCCGTCGTGTCGATCGTGAACGACGAAATCGTGGGTACGCCGTAGTCCAGCACGATGGAGGCGCTCACGGGCAGGCTCTCGTTGCCTGCGCTGTCGAGTACCTTCACGTAGACCGTCCGGCTCGACGTCGCGATCGTGTCGGCGGTCCCGTCGAGATCCCATGAAGAGTAGCTGCTGGCCGACGCCATCCAGGTCGCCCCGGTGAAGCCGGAGTCGCGCGCGATCTTCATCTTGTAGAGCCCGGTGACCGTGTCGCTCGCGTCGATGGCGACGAGCACTCCGTCGGTCTTCGTGTAGGCGGCTCCGCCTGCAATCGCGACGGACTTCACGACCGGCTTCGAGGTGTCGACGTCGATGCTTCCCGTGGCAATAGTCGAGATGTTGCCCGCGTCGTCCCTGAAGACCGCGTACACCTTCTGGGTGCCGTCCGCCGACGGCAGCGCCCAGTCGGTCTTGCTGTCGGCGTAGTCAATCCACCCGGAGGAACCCGCGGTCGCCGTGTCCGTGAACACGGCAGTATTCGAGATGTTCATCTTCTTCGCGGTCTCGCCGCTTTCGAAGGACGCGGAAAGCGTCAGGTTGACCGTACGCGTGGTCGTGAAGCCGGCGCAGTCGGCAGTCTGCGTCAGGCAGCTTCCGGAGCGCTGCGACACGGGCGTGATCGAGGGAGAGCCCGGCGCGTTCTTGTCCAGGTAGATGGAATCCGAGGCGGAAGAGGCCGACTCGTTTCCGGCGAGGTCCTTGAATTTGACGTAGACCCAGCGATCCGCGTTCGCGCCGGAGGCGAGAACCCACGGAATCGTCGCGCTCGCGTAGTCCTGCCAGAGCCCTCCGGAGAAGCCGGAGTCGTTCGAGATCATGATCTGCGCGGCATCCGTCGACACCGACGACAGCGTCAGCACGACGCTCTCGCTCGCGGTCCGGGCGACGTTGCCGTTGATTTGCACCGATCCGCTCGGCTTGTCGGGATCGTAGGTGACGGTGTCCGACGCCGCCGGCGTGCTCACGTTGCCCGCGGCGTCCTTGAATTCGGCGTAGACGGTCCTGACGCCATAGCCCGTCCAACCCGCCGTCATCGACTTGCGCGTCGCGAATTCAATCCAGGTCTCGCTGTCGAGCGCGCCGTCGACGGAAATGCGCATCGACGTGGCGCCGGTCGCCGCGAGTTCCAGGTTGACCGTCGTCGAGTTCACGTACTCGCCGCCGAGCACCGTGATCCGCGTGTCCGCGGGCGCCTTGCTGTCGTATTCCGTTTCCGCGGCCGCGATGTCGCTGAGGTTGCCTGCCGCGTCCTTGAAGATTGCCTCCACCCGTTTGCGCCCCTGCGTCGTCGAAGGAAGCGTCACGGTCTTGGACGTTGCGTAGTCCGTGAAGCCGTCCACGGTCCGGTCGCCGTTGGTGTCCACGAGGTCGACGCGCATGAACGTCGCGCCCGACGCGAAGAGGGTCAGGTGCACCGTCGGGTCCTTCACGACCAGACCCTCGTTGATGCTCACGCGCGCCAGCGTGGGAGCGGTGCCGTCCACCGTGAAGCGGCGCTCGACGGAAGGCATCCAGATGCTCTCGTTGCCCACGTCATCCGCGGCTTTGACGCGCCACTGGTATTCGCCGTCGGGAAGCATTTCCGTCGGCGTCATGGTCACCTGCGTCGAGGCACCCGTGCCCGCAAGCTTGCAGACCGCCGTGTCCGGTTCGCAGGCGACCGAATAGACGAGGGCGCTGCCCGGGTTCGGCGTACGCACTTCAAGCGTGTAGACGCGACGGCCGGAATCGCTGCCGACGGTGAATTTGAACGACACCGCGGAAGGCTTCAGTTGCGCGAGCGCCAGTGGTGAATCGGGTGTCACCGCGGCGGGCGCCGTGTCGTCGATCTCGATGAACGGATACAGCCCGCCTTCGCCCAGATCGCTCTCCGCCTCGTTTCCGGCCGCGTCGACCGAGGCGACCGTCCAGACGTAGCGTCCGTCCGACAGCCCCTGCGCCGAGGAAAGCTTGTACGTAGTGCCTCCGATGGACGGCACGTCAAGGCGCACAGTGCTCTGACGCGTCCCGGTGGAATCCGCGTCGTAGACGCGCAGGCGGTAGGAAGCGGCGCCGCTGCTCTGCTCGTCGGACCAGGCGAAGGACGGCGTGCGCTCGCCGACGCGGAAGGCGCCGCCTGTCGCCGCGCGACCGAGAAGCTCCGCGAGAATCGGCTTCTTCGGGGCTTTCGTGTCGATTTCCCGCACGGGTGTGCGCGAGGGAGGAGACTGGTTCAGGGCCGCGTCGAAGGCGACGACCTCGACCGCGTAGAGCCCGTCGGAAAGGCCGGTGAAGGTCGCGGAAGCCTGCCCCGACCCGAGGCTCGACGACCACGCGGTGGTGCTGCTCTGCAGCGTCGTCACCCCGTCCGAGCCGACCAGCCGCACGGTGTATCCGGTTTCACCGCCGCTCGTCGCATCCGCGTTGCGGTTCCACCGGGCCGTGATGGCCGTGCTGGTGGTGGGCGTCGTGCCGTCGAGCGCGAGGCCCGTGACCGCCGCCGGAGCGGTGACGTCGAGCCTGAGTTCGTCGCTGCCTCCCCCGTTCGTCGTGCACGCGGTCGCGGACGAGGCATTCCCCGCCGAGTCGACGTTGCGGATCGCGAAGGCATACTTGTAGCCTTCGACAAGTTTGCGGTTGTCCGGCACCGTGAAGGTCACGTTGCCGAGCCCGCCCTGGACTGGCGCCGACATCGTCCACGTCGGCGAGGCAGGGCGCGTCAGGGTGTATCGGTACTGCTCTAGCGAGAAGGTCGCCGCGTCGCTGACGCGCTCCCACGAGAACGTCGGATTCGCCTGCGAAACCGCGATCGAATACGTCGCGAGCGGGACGAGCACGCACGTCGACGGGGCCGACGGCGCGACCACGTCCACGGTGAACGAAATCGTCGGCGACGGCTGGCTGAGGTTGCCGGCCGCGTCGGAGGACATGACCCGCGCGTACACGAGTCCGTCCGGAATGGAGCCCGAGTAGTCCGTGGTCGAGAGCGCCGTGCGCGGATTGCCCGTCGGCCCGATCGTCATGTCCTGCAGCGGCGTGCCGAAGTCGTCGCTGTCGTCGATGAGCACCCGGTACGTCGCCGCGTCGTTCACCCTCGTCCAGGCAAGCGCGGGGCGACTGTCCCTCGTGTAGGCGGGGAACGGCAGGAAGGACGTCGAGGACGGAGCGGTGCGATCCAGAATGAGCGTTCTCTTGACTCCGTCGGTCCAGTCGCTGCTGACGTTTCCAGCCGGGTCGGTCGCACGCACTCGCCAGTAGTAGGTGCCCTCGGCCAAGGACTGGAAGCTGGAGGTCTGCGTCGTCGTCGTGTCCACGACCACCTGGTTGGTGAAGTCGGCGGTCTGCGCGATCTGGAGCGCGTAGGTGATCGCATTGACGTCCGTCGAGGTCGTCCATTGGAACAGCATCGTCGCGACGTTGAGTCGCGCGTTGTCGGCCGGATTGACGAAGGCCGGATGGGTCGGCGCGACCACGTCGGTGCCGAACGAGAGCGTCGAGGTCCACCCGCTGGGGTTGCCC
>Ga0172368_10004177_pt1 | contig 16905 bp, 14 predicted proteins | sample Lak11m_FD_114540 | JGI IMG/M metagenome (GOLD analysis project Ga0172368, IMG submission 114540) | Freshwater microbial communities from Kabuno Bay, South-Kivu, Congo - kab_022012_11m | ecosystem: Environmental > Aquatic > Freshwater > Lake | place: Democratic Republic of the Congo: South-Kivu...
CCACCGGGCGCTCGCCGACGTGCCCGGGGTCTGGACCCGCAGCGAGGGAGATGGGATCTATCGGCGGCTCTGGGTCGTGCCGCGCCCGCCGCGCGGGGCCGGGCCCGGAGCGTCGCAGCAGCCGGGCGAGGGAACGCCAGCCCCGATGAAGAATGAAGAATGAAGACTGAAGGATGAAGGATGAAGGATGAAGGATGAAGGATGAAGGATGAAGGATGAACGCCCCATGGCCAAGGCGAAACCGGCAAGGAAGAAGGATCCGGTGTTCGGCGCCGCCGTGCTGAAACTGCTGTTCCGTGAGCGGCACGAGGAACAGAGCCCCCAGTACCACGACATCTACGAGGGCGTGCTGCGGGATCTCGGACTCACCGACGAACAAGTCGAGAAGTACCTCGAGGCGAACCTCGCGGCGGTCAAGGAGGCCGTCCGGGCCCGCGTGCGCGGCGGGTAGGGCTCGAAAAAGCGGCGGCCAGGGCTCGACAGGTTCGCCACGAGCTCGGGATAACCGCTCATCCTGAGCGACCGAGCGCAGCGAGGGAGTCGAAGGACCCTCCGACTGAGGCCGCATGGCTGCCGAAACCGCCGCAGATCGCGCCCGCCGGTGGAGAGCGCTGCTTCCCGCCCTGCCCGACGCCGCGCCCGCCGTGTTCGAAGAACTGCTCGCCGAGCTGATGCGCTGGAACCGACGCATCCGCCTCACCGCCGAAGCCTCCATCGAGGACCTCGCCCTCCGCGTCGTCGACGACAGCCTTGTCCTCGCCCCGTTCGTGCGCGGCCCCTCTCTCGTCGACGTCGGCAGCGGACCCGGCATCCCCGCCCTGCCCCTCGCCGTCGCGCTGCCCGACCTGGAAGTGCGCGCCGTCGAGGCGATCGCCAAGAAGTCCGCGTTTTCACGGGCCTTTTCGGCGCTCCACCCGGCGCTGCGCGTGCGCGTCTTCACCGGCCGCGCGGGCGCCGCACCTGGACCGTGGGGCACCGCCGCCACCGCGGTGTCGCGCGCCTTCGCCGCTCCGCCCGCCTGGATCGCCGTCGGGGCGCCACTTGTCGCCCCCGGGGGAAGGCTGCTCGTCCTGCTCGGCGCCGCCGATCCGGCCGCGGCAGCCGTCGAGGCCGACCCCGCTGCACGCGCCCGCGGCCTCGTGCCCGCCGGAAGCTGGTGCGGACACGTCGGCGCCGCACGACGCGGCCTGCTCTTGTACGACAGGCCCCGCGAAAGCCGCGCCGACAAGCTGCGCGAGCCCTGAAGCCGGACTCACGCCCGTCGCTGCGCTCGGGGTTCTGTGCCGTCCCTTCGGTCGGGGTTCCGAAATCCGACGTGGCGGCGCGTGCATCAGAACCCCGAGCGCAGCGACGGGACGCAACCCCGAGCGCAGCGACGGGACGCAACCCCGAGCGCAGCGACGGGACGCAACCCCGAGCGCAGCGAGGGGCTTCTCGGGCCACCGGCCTTTTTCGGCGAGGGTCTACCGGAGCATCGGCGCCAGGCGCCTGAACTCGTCCGTCCCCGCCGCGCCCAGCAGGTCGAAGACCACCGCCTCCGTAGACGTGATCGTCGCGCCCGCGTCGCGCATGAGCGACAGGCCCGTCTCGCGGTTCTCCTGCGTGCGCGAACACACCGCATCGCTCGGCACGAAGGCCTGGTAGCCGCCGGACTGCAGGTCGCGCGCCGTCTGGAACACGCACACGTGCGTCTCCATCCCCACGAGCACGATCTGGCGCCGGCCGCTCGTGAAGATGCGCCGTGCAATTTCCTTCACCGCGCCGCACGAGAACGCCAGCTTCTCCACCGGCCCGGCCTCGGACGGCAGCACCTCGCGCAGCGCCGCCACCGTCGGGCCCAGGCCCTTCGGATACTGCTCCGTCGCGAAAATCGGCATGCCGAGGGTCTTCGCCGCCTCGGCGAGCACCCGCACGCTGCGCACCAGGCGCTCCATGGCGCGCGGCTCCATCGCCGCCGCAAGCTTCTCCTGCACGTCCACCACGAGCAGCGCCGCCCTGTCGCGCTCGAGCGCGAACCGCGAAACCGTGCCGGTCATGAAACCTCCGCGGGGCCGTGCCCCGGATCACACAGCGTACCCGACCGAGCCGCTCTGCACGGGCGCCTGCGGGTCGAGCATCACGTTCACGCACGCCACCGTGCCGCTCGCCGCCGCCCGCTCCAGCGCCGGCACGATGCCGTCCGGCTCCGTCACCAGCTCGCCGTGGCCGCCCATCGCCTCCACGATGCGATCGTAGCGCGTCGGCGCCAGCAGCGTCGCCGGCGATTTATCCTCTCCGTGGAAGTTGACCTGCGGGATGCGGATCTGGCCCCAGGCGGCGTCGTTGCCGACCACGCAGACCATGGGCAGGCGGAAGCGCAGCGCGGTCTCGAACTCCATGCCGTTGAAGCCGAAGGCGCCGTCGCCCTGGACGACCCACACGGTGCGTTCCGGGTGCAGCAGCTTCGCCGCGAGCGCGAAGGGCGCCCCGACGCCCAGGCAGCCCAGCGGCCCGGGGTCGAGCCAGCGCCCCGGCCCCGGCAGACGCAGCACCTTCGCCGCGATGGCCACCCAGTTGCCGCCGTCGCCCACGAACATCGGATCGGTGCCGCGCGCCACCCGGTCCAGGTCCCGGGCGAGGCGGAAGTGGTGTACCGGCGTCCGGTCGCTGGACTCGAATTCGGCCTGTTTCGCAGCCTTTTCGCGCTCGATCGCCCGCAGCGCCTCCAGCGCGGCCGTCCCGTCGCGCACCCGCGCGGCCGACTCGAGCTGCACGAGCACGCTGCGCGCGTCGCCGGCGATGCCGACATCCGCGCCGCGGTTGCGCCCGATTTCCGCGGCATCGACGTCCACCTGCACGACCTTCGCGTCCGAGCCCAGCCCGCGCCCGTAGTCGAGCCGGAAGTCGAACGGCGTTCCCACCGCGAGCACCACGTCGGCTCCGGCGAGCGCCTCGCGGCGCGCGTGCTGGAAGAAACCCGGGTGTCCCGCGGGGAGGCATCCGCGCCCGGCGCCGTTCAGGAACACCGGCAGGGAAAGGCGTTTCGCGAGCGCGCCCAGCGCGTCGGCCGCGTCGTCCCACCACACCTGGGAACCCGCCACGACCACGGGGCTGCGGGCGCGCGACAGGAGGTCCGCCGCGCGCGCGACAAGGTCCGGATCGCCCGGCGAGCGCGCCCGAGTGCGCCAGGCGCGCGGCAGCGGCGCCTGCTCCTCCTCGACCGCGTTGGAGAGCACGTCCCAGGGGATTTCCAGGAAGACGGGACCGGGGCGTCCCGCGAGCGCGAGGCGCAGCGCCTTCGCGAGGTAGACCGGTACGCTCTCGGGCGTCGGGACCCGGTCCGCGTACTTCGTGATGCGCGTGAACAGGTCGACCTGCTCCATTTCCTGCAGCGAGCCGCGCCCCGCATTGAAGACCGGCGCCGCCCCGCCCAGGAGCACCAGCGGGCTGCCCGCCGAAAACGCGTTCGCCACGCCCGTGAGCGCGTCCGTCACCCCCGGCCCCGCCGTGACCACCGCCACGCCCGGCCCGCGCGTCAGCCGCGCCCACGCGTCGGCCGCGTGCGCCGCCGCCTGCTCGTGGCGCGTGTCCACCACCCGGATGCCCTCTTCCACGCAGCCGGCGTAGATCGGAGCCACGTGCAGACCGCTGAGCGTGAAGATCGTGTCCACGCCGGCCTCGCGCAGCATCTTCGCGACCAGCCGGCCTCCGGTGAGCATCGCCATCGGGCGCTTCCTCCGGACGGGAGGTAACGGCGGAGAGGCGTCCGGGCAAGGTGCGCGCCGAGAAACAAGAGCTGACCGCCAGGACGCCAAGGTCGCCAAGTTCCGCCAAGATCTGGGAGGGTTGTCGGGCGGATGCCGTCCTTCGGTACATGTTCGGTGAGTTGGGCGGGGCCGGCGGTCGGGGCCGATCGCTTGCGACGGACGGGCGTCCCGTCGCGCGCCGCGACTACCGCACAGCACGAACAGAAGCCGACAGGCGCGGCGCACGACGGGCACGCCCATCCCACCGACTCCGTTCGCCTCTCCACCCAAGTCACCGAACATGTACGTCCTTCGAGTCCCTTGCCTTCCGGCGCCCCGGTGTTCCCCGGGGCAGGCGGCAGCGGGCGGAGAAACGACGCGGGCGCGGAGAAACGACGCGGCCGCGGGCCTCCCCGGGAGGCGCGCGGCCGCGGACGATTCAGGGGATTCCTACGCCTTGCGGAAGCGCGACAGGTTCGCCGGCAGTTCCGCCAGCGACGGCCACTGCTTGTCGGGGTGCAGCGACTTCGTGCGCTCGTAGAGTGCGTCCTCCGCCTCGACGTTGTCCGGGTCCGGCACGCAGCAGTCGACCGGGCACACCGCGTTGCAGGCCTCCTCGTCGTGGAAGCCCACGCACTCGGTACACAGCTTCGCGTCGATGACGAAGATGTCCTCGCCCTGGCTGATGGCGTTGTTCGGGCACTCGGGCTCGCAGGCGCCGCAGTTGATGCACTCTTCCGTGATCTTCGTGGACATGCTGTCTCCTCGGGGATGACCGGCCGGTGCTCGCAGGCGCCGGGTCCCGGGGCCGCCGGGACGTGTTTCCAACCGTTTCGGGCCCGCCGCGCTCGGCCGACCCGCGGGGCGCGCCTTATACCGCGGGGGGGCTGCGGCGCCAACCCCCCGCGGTCGCTTGCCGCTCCCCGGTTTTCTCCAATCCGTTCGGAAACGGCTGGAAAGGAGCCCGGCACGGAAGTGCCGGGACATGAGGCAGCCGGCAGGTCCGCCGCAGCGGGCGTCTTGCCACCTCGCGCTAGCGCCGGATCTCCCAGCTCCGGTGGGCGCCCTCGCGGAAGTCCGGCGGCGTCGTCTCCGAGGTCGTCTCGCGCACCGAAAGGCCCGCCAGCGATCGCTCCTCCAGCCGGAAGTGCTTGAAATTCGTGGAGAATTCCAGAACTCCGCCCGGCGCCAGTCGCGCCGCCGCCAGCCGGACGAGCAGCGGGTGCGCCCTCTGCACGTCGAAGGACCGGCCCGCCGCCGAGCGCGACACCGTCGGCGGGTCCAGCACCACCACGTCGAAGTCCTCGCGCCCGGCCCGCAGGTACTCGAACACGTCCGCCCGCACGAGCCGGTGCACGCCCGCGTCGAGCCCGTTGAGCGCCAGGTTGCGCCGCGCCCAGTCGAGGTACGTGCGCGACAGGTCCACGCCGACGATGCCCGCCGCCCCGCCCGCACCCGCCGCGACGTTGAAGGAGCCCGTGTAGCAGAACAGGTTCAGCACCCGCAGGCCCGCCGCCCCGCGCAGCAGCCGGCGGCGCGCCTCGCGCTGGTCCGCGAACAGCCCCGTGTCCGCGCCTCCGCGCAGACTCACGAGGAAACGCAGCGGACCCTCGCGCACCTCGAACTCCGCGCCGGGCCCGCCGCGGCCCGCGCGCGCGGACGTCGCGGCCGGCTCGCGCGACGCCGTCACGATCTCCTTCGCCCCCAGCACCCGCTCGACGGCGCCGAGGACTTCCGCCTGCTCCGCCCGGCGCGCCTCCGGCCCTCGCCGGCGCGCCACCGGCGTCACGAACTCCGTGGCCAGAACCCGGCCGGCATACACGTCGATCGTCCAGGGGACCTCCGGGATGTCCCGGTCGTAGACCCGCCAGCAGTCGACGCCCTCGCGCTCGAAGCGGGCGGCCAGACGGGCGACGTTCCGGCGCAGGCGGTGCTCGAGCGGCGTGGACATGCCGGATCCGGTGCCGGCGGAGGGCGTCGAGGGGTTCCGCCGGCCCCCCCGGCGACCCATCCTAGCGGTTTCCCCCCGGGGATTGTGGTGTGCAGCCGGGGAGGCCGTTTCCCCGGGGGAACAGGGAGCAAGCTTCCCATCGTCTGCCAGGCTGCAAGCGGCAGCGGGACAACCGCCATCGGCGGACCCGGGACAGTCCCTCCGGATCCCTGTGGCGAAATGCGGCCGACTTGGGCAGAATCCCCCGCCCCCGGCAACCTGCACGTCGGCCGGGGGCAACGGTCCCGCCCGATGGCTCTTCGGCGCCCGGGAAAACCCCTTCCGCCCCGGGGCGGAAGCTGCGGGTCACTGTCCGAAACCGAAACCTCGTTCGACACTGGAGCACGCGATGACCGAACTCTCCCCCCGGACCGCCCGATGGTCCGCCCGGATGGCAGGCCTCGCCGCCCTGCTGCTGTCGCCGGTGGCGCTGGCCGGCGAGGCCTCCCTGAAACTGCCCGACTTCGCCGCCGCGGACGCGCCGCAGTTCGGCGGGATGAGCGGCCGCAGCCTGCTGATGATCGGGCTGCTGGTGTGCCTGGGCGGCCTGGGCTTCGGGTTCTACATGTTCCAGGGCGTGCGCAAGCTGCCGGTCCACGCCTCCATGCGCGACATCTCGGAGCTCATCTGGGAGACGTGCAAGACGTACCTGTTCACGCAGGGCAAGTTCATCCTGCTGCTGGAGGCGTTCATCGGCGTCATCATGATCGCCTACTTCGGCTTCATGAACCCGCTGCCGGCGCCGGCGTCCGGGGGCGAGAACGCGCTGCGCGTGGCCGTCATCCTGGTGTTCAGCCTCGTGGGCATCGCGGGCAGCTACGGGGTGGCGTGGTTCGGCATCCGCATGAACACGTACGCGAACTCGCGCACGGCGTTCGCGGCGCTGGGCGGCAAGCCCTTCCCGGCGTACTCCATCCCGCTGCAGGCCGGCATGAGCATCGGCATGATGCTCATTTCGGTCGAGCTGGTGATGATGCTCTTCATCCTGCTGTTCGTGCCCGGAAACTGGGCGGGGGCGTGCTTCATCGGCTTCGCCATCGGCGAGTCGCTGGGCGCGGCGGCGCTGCGCGTGGCGGGCGGCATCTTCACGAAGATCGCCGACATCGGCTCGGACCTCATGAAGATCGTGTTCGGCATCAAGGAGGACGACGCGCGCAACCCGGGCGTCATCGCCGACTGCACGGGCGACAACGCGGGCGACAGCGTGGGCCCCAGCGCCGACGGGTTCGAGACCTACGGCGTCACGGGCGTGGCGCTCATCAGCTTCATCCTGCTCGCGGTACACGACCCGGTCATCCAAGCCAAGCTGCTCGTGTGGATCTTCGTCATGCGCATCGTGATGATCCTCACCAGCGCCGTGGCGTACTTCGCGAACGAGGCCTACGCCAAGGCGCGCTGGGGCTCGGCGGACCGCATGAACTTCGAGCAGCCGCTCACGAACCTCGTGTGGCTGACCTCGGCGCTGTCGGTGGGCGCGACGTTCCTGGCCTCGTACCTGCTCATTCCCGAGCTGGAAGGGGGCCTGTGGTGGAAGCTGTCGGCGATCATCACGTGCGGCACGCTGGCGGGCGCCGTCATTCCGGAGCTGGTGAAAGTCTTCACGTCGACGAACTCGGCCCACGTGCGCGAGGTGCTCACGGCGTCGCGCGAGGGCGGGCCGTCGCTGAACGTGCTGTCGGGCTTCGTGGCGGGCAATTTCAGCGCGTTCTGGCTGGGCATCGCGATCGTGGCGCTGATGGGCGCGGGCTACCTCGTGAGCACCGGCTTCCCGCCCGGGATCATGATCGCGCCGGCGGTGTTCGCCTTCGGCCTCGTGGCCTTCGGGTTCCTGGGCATGGGCCCGGTGACCATCGCGGTGGACTCGTACGGGCCGGTCACCGACAACGCGCAGTCGGTCTACGAGCTGTCGCTCATCGAGAACGTGCCGGACGTGAAAGCGGGCGTGCAGAAGGAGTTCGGCTTCGAGCCCGACTTCGAGAAGGCCAAGGCCTACCTGGAGGAGAACGACGGCGCGGGCAACACGTTCAAGGCCACGGCGAAGCCCGTGCTCATCGGCACCGCGGTGGTGGGCGCCACGACGCTCATCTTCTCGACGATCATGCTGCTGACCAACGGGCTCAAGGCCGACGTGGAGAAGCTGTCGCTGCTGAACCCGCCGTTCCTGCTGGGGCTCGTGCTGGGCGGAGCGGTCATCTACTGGTTCACCGGCGCTTCCACGCAGGCCGTGAGCACCGGCGCCTACCGCGCAGTCGAGTTCATCAAGCGCAAGATCCGCCTGGAGGACACCGAGAAGGCGTCCATCGCCGACAGCAAGAAGGTCGTCGAGATCTGCACGCAGTACGCGCAGAAGGGCATGTTCAACATCTTCCTCACGGTGTTCTTCGCGACGCTGGCGTTCGCATGCCTGGACGAGTTCCTGTTCATCGGCTACCTGGTGAGCATCGCGGTGTTCGGCCTGTACCAGGCGATCTTCATGGCGAACGCGGGCGGGGCCTGGGACAACGCCAAGAAGCTCGTGGAGACGGAGCTGCACGCGAAGGGCACGGACCTGCACAAGGCCACGGTCGTGGGCGACACCGTCGGCGACCCGTTCAAGGACACGTCGTCGGTGGCCATGAACCCGATCATCAAGTTCACCACGCTGTTCGGGCTTCTGGCGGTGGAGCTGGCGGTCGAGATGAAGGACCGGCAGATCCGCTGGGCGCTGGCGCTGGCGTTCTTCGTGGCCGCGCTGATCTTCGTGTACCGGTCGTTCTACGGCATGCGCATCGGCGCCGCGCAGGAGGAGTCGGGCGCCGAGGCGCGCCCGCACGAGGCGGCCGCCAAGTAGGCGGAATTCCTCGGGAATCCGGCGACGAAGGGCGGCCTCGCGGCCGCCCTTCGGCGCTTCGGGGCGGGGGAGCCGGCGCATGGACAAGCTGACGCTCGGGGAACGCTGCAAGGCGTTCGAGTCGATGGAGGCGGACCGGCGTGCCCTGCCCGCACTGCCGCTGCTCGCGCGGCTGGACGGCCGCGCGTTCCACACGTTCACGCGCGGACTCGCCCGGCCCTACGACGAGCGTCTGACCCGCTGCATGGTCGACACGACCGCGCACCTCGTGGGCTCGTTCGAGGCCCGTGTCGGCTACACGCAGAGCGACGAGATCAGCCTCCTGTGGTGGGAGCCCGACCGCGAGTTCGGCCGCTACCCCTTCGACGGGCGCTACCAGAAGGTCGTCTCCGTCCTCGCCGGCGCCGCGTCCGCCTTTTTCGCCCGGGCCGCCGAAAAGGCCATCCCCGAGAAGGCGGCCGAGCTTCCGTGCTTCGACGCACGCGTCTGGCAGGTGCCCACGCTCGACGACGCGCTGGAGGTGTTCGTCTGGCGCGAGGACGACGCCGTGAAGAACAGCGTGAGCATGGCGGCCTGCACCCTCTACGCGCCCGATGAACTCGACGGCGTCGACACCGCGGGCAAGCACGAGCTGCTGCACCGCAAGGGCGTGAACTGGAACGACTACCCGGACGCGTTCAAGCGCGGCACCTACGTGCGGCGCCGCCGCGTGCAGCGCGTGCTCGCCGAAGCCGACCGGCTGCGCATCCCCGAGCCGCACCGTCCGCCGGCGGGCCACGCCTTCGAGCGCGGCGAAGTCGTGCCGCTCGAACTCCCGCCCATCCGGCGCATCGCGAACGCGCTGGAAGTGCTGCTGCACGGCGCCGCGCCGCTGCCGCGGGAGACGTAGCCGTGGAACTGGTCGTCTTCGTCGGCCTGCAGGCGTCGGGCAAGACGACGTACTACCGCGAGCGCTTCGCCGCGACCCACGCACACCTGAGCATGGACCTCTGGCCGAACGCGCATCGGCCGAGAGAACGCCTCATGCGCGAACTGGACGCGGCTCTGGCAGGGAGGCGCGACGTCGTCGTCGACAATACGAGCCCGACACGTGCGGACCGGGAGCCGCTCGTTGCGGCCGGGAAACGCGCGGGTGCCCGCGTGCGGGCGGTGTTCTTCGAGACTACGCTCGCCGACGCGATGTCGCGGAACGAGGTCAGAACAGGGCGCGCCCGCGTTCCCTATGTCGCCATCCGTGCGACCGCCGCGAGGATGGAGCCGCCGACCGTCGAGGAAGGTTTCGCCGAAGTGGAACGCGTTCGACTGCTGCCGCGCGGGTTCGCGACCCTCGGATCGTGAGGCCGGCGCCGCGTCCCCGCCCCGCCGGATGTGCTGCCTCGCGGCATGGGACGGGGCATGCTGCGCGGCGCGGATCACCGAAGCCGCGCGTCGTGCTAGGCCCTGTCCCCGGGTACCGCCGGGGGTCGTCGCCGTGCGGTGCCGTGCGGAGCCGGGCATGAGGAACGAGCGGAACCTGCAGGGCCGGCGCGTCGTCGTGACCGGAGCGGCGGCCGGCATCGGTCGCGCCCTCGCGCGCGAGCTTCGTCGCGTGTACCGCTGCCGCCTGGAGCTGGTCGATCGCGACATGGAGGGTCTGGATCGCCTCGTGCGCGAGCTGCAGGAGAGCCCTGCCGCGGCCTCCGACGTTCGCGCGCGTGTCTGCGACGTCGCCTCGGCGGAGTCCGTGCGCGGCCTGGCGGCGTCGCTGGGAGACGAGCCGGTCGACGTGCTCGTGAACAGCGCCGGCGCCTTCTACTCCGGGCCGTTCGAGACCATGCGCATGGAGGACTTCGAGCGCCTCGTCGCGGTGAACGTCACCGGCACCGTGCGCGTCGTGCGCGCGCTGCTGCCCGTGCTGCTGCGTTCCGCGGATCCGTGCGTCGTGAACCTGTCTTCGCTGTCGGGCCTGCACGGCGCGCCGGGCATGTGCGCGTACTCGACCACGAAATTCGCCGTCGTCGGCTTCTCCGAGTCGCTGCGCGAGGAGCTGGCCGGCCGAGCGGAGGTCTGCGTCGTCTGCCCGGCGTTCGTGCGCACGGACATCGCGAGGAACGCGCTGTTCGACGGCGACGGGGAGGATCGGACGCAGCGCGTCCGCCGCATGGAGGCCTTCCTGGACCGCTTCGGCGCGAGCCCCGAGAGCGTCGCGCGCGCCGTGGTGCGCGCCGTGCGCGAGCGGCGGCCGCGCGTGCTCCCGGATGTCGAAGCGAAGCTGCTGGACGGCCTGTACTCGGTCGCTCCCGCGCTGGGCCGGCGGCTCGTCGCGGCGGCGCATCGCGAAATGGTCCGCAGGGGCATCGCGTGACCGGCTTCTTCGACGCCCATCCGCAGCGGGACCTCGCGCTGCGGCAGTACCGCGCGAAGGAGCCGCTGTTCTACCGCCGCGCGAGCTTCACGGGCGCGGTGTTCGCCGCCGATTTCGACGCCGTGCGCGCGCGCCTGCCCACTGCGCTGCACCGGCCGCTGCGGCTCGGGCCGGGCCGCGCGGTCGCGGCGATCCACTGCCTGGAATATGCCGATTCCGACATCGGACCGTACAACGAGGTCTCCCTGTCCGCCGGCATCGTGTACGGGCACTCGCCGATTCCGTCGCCGATCCACGCGCTGCGCGCCGCGCTGTCGCTGGAATACCACGCGTTCGTGCTCGATCTTCCGGTAACCACGGACGTCGCGCTCGTGGGAGGCATCGACGTCTTCGGATACCCGAAGTACCTCGCGGACATCTCGTTCCGCGAGCGCGACGGCCGGCGCACGTGTACGTTGCGCGACGTCGAATCCGGGGCGCTCATCCTCGAATTCGAGACGCGCCTGCGGGCCGTTTCCGATCGGCCCCGGATGCTGACGCTGCACTCGTATCCGCGCCGGGACGGCACGACCCTGCACGCGCGCCTGCTCATGCGCCTGCTGCGGCACAGCATCCGGCCGGGCGGCGCGGTGGCGCTGCATATGGGTCCGCATCCGCGCGCCGATGCCTTCCGCGCGCTGCGCCTCGGGCGCGTTCTGCAGTCCTTCCACGTCCCGTCGGCCGAGGGGATCCTGTTCCTCCCGGAGCCGGCGCACGCAGGCCGCGCGTGAAGGTCGCCGTCGTCGGCGGGGGCATCGCGGGTCTTTCGGCGGCGTACTACCTGCGCCGCTGCGCCGACGTGACGCTCTTCGAGAAAGGCGCGCGCCTCGGCGGCAACGCGTGGACCTGGCGCTCTCCCGCGGGGCACCGGGTGGACATCGCGGTCGCCGCGTTCGGCCGCGCCGGATACCGCCGTTTCTACGCGCTGCTGCGGCAACTGCGCGTCCCGACCTCCGCGTGCGCCACCTCGTACATGAGCTTCCACGACCTCGACGGAGGCCGCGGGCTCTACGTGACGCCGACGCCCGAGGGGCTTCTCGCCCAGCGCTTCGACCTGCTGCATCCGGATCGGCTGCGAATCGCGGCGGATCTCCTCCTTGGCCTGCGCGATCTGCAGTCGCTGCGCAAGGCCGGCGCGCTGCGTGGCAGCACCGTGGCGGAGGCCCTGGATCGCGTGCCGCGCCTGTCGGGCGAGGCGCGGCTGGTATTCCTGTGTGCGCTCTCGCTCCTTTCGTCGATGGATCTGCCGGGCGTGCTCGCGGCGCCGGCGGAGTTCTTCCTCGCGAAGCTGGCGACCCACGGCGACGTGCTCTCGCCGCGCGCCGTCTGGTCGGTACGGTGCGTGCGCGACGGGACCGAGGCCTACGTGCGGGCGCTCGCGGAGCGCATCCGATGCGTCGTGCTCGGGGCGCGCCTGCGCACGGTCGAGCGCTCGGCGCGCGGCGTCGTGCTGCACCACGAGGACGGCCGGCACGAGGCCTTCGACGCGGCGGTGCTGGCGTGCAACGCGGACCAGGCACTCGCGTTGCTGGCGGAGCCGACGCCGGACGAGCGCGAGCTGCTCGGGGCGTGGCGCTACGAGGACGGCCGCATCGTCGTACACCGCGACCTGTCGAGCTTTCCGCGGCGGCCGCTCGTGCAGGCGTACACCTTCCTTCACTCGCGGCGGGGCGGCGCACTGCGCACCTCGGTGAACGGCGCGCTGTGGCACGAGCCGCAGGCGGGCCGCGACTGCCCGCTCGTGAGCACCCAGCACGCGAACTTCCCCATCCGGCACGACCGGATCGAGTTGGAAGCCGTGCTGCGCACGCCGATCTTCGACTTCCGATCGTGTGACACCATCGGCCGCCTGCCGTCGCTCAACGGGGTGCGACGCACGTGGTACTGCGGCAGCCATTTCGGCTTCGGCCTGCACGAGGACGCGGTCGCGTCGGCATGGCGGGCGGCGGAGGGCGTCCGGGCAGCGTTTGCGCGGGAACGCAGCGTCTGAGGCGCGACGCCCCGGGCGGGGGCCGCGCGTCAGAGGGGGCGCTGGCCGCGGCGACACCGGAAGGTCTGGCGCCGCGCCGAGCTCGCGAGACCACCGCGTTTTCCAGTCTCTCCCGCGCAGTGGACGACGGATCCGCACGAATTCCAAGCCGTGGTGCATCGCGGGCGGCGCATCCCCGCGGAATCACATGGCTTTTCGTTCATCACCGGCAATATTTCCGGAAATACCGGCCTCGGTGGACGAAATCCCCGATGATTTCCGCGGATCGCGCTCCTGCCGAAGCACCACTGCTTGGAAACGATGCGGATCGCGACCTCCGACCGCGCGACCCCGCGCAATGACTAGCGATTCCCGACCGGCGCTGCCTGCGGCCGGAGCGCCGGGAGCAGGAAGACCGCCGTGCTCAGCGTCCACGCCCTGTCGGACTACGCCTGCTCGGCCGACTCCCGGTGCCGCCCCGGCCTGCGCCGGACGGCGCGGGGCTCCCGGCGCGAGCGGTCTCCGTTGCCTCGTAGACGGTGGCGGGAGCAGTGCCCGCAGGGTCGAGCCTGCACTCGGCGTCGGGCGAGAATCCGAGGTCGCGCAGGAGCTTCGTCGCCTCCTTCCGTCCATCGTCCGCGACAACGAAGGCGGCGGACCCGAGCGTCCCCTTGAGCAACGGCCGCAGCCGTTCGCTGCGGCGCAGCGCCTCGAACGCCGCCGGGTCGTCGACCTGCAGAAGCACGACGCCGCCGAGGAACGCCCTGCCGCGACCGCCCCACCAGTTGCGCACGGCGATCGCGAGCACCGCAGGCACCTCGTGGCTCAGGTGCGCCGTCAGCCACGCGAGAATCTGCTCCGCGGTTATGCCCCGCTCCTTCGCGGCGCGCACGGAGTCGGCGGTCACGCGCCATCCGCCGTCGACGGGCTCGGCGAACCGCCTCAGGCGCGCCTTGCCCACAAGAGAGAGCCCGTTTCCCGCCGCGACGGTCCCGTGCTCGTCGACGCTCCAGCGCGGGCCCGCGCCCGCGGCTTCGACGGCGATGCCGAGCTCCTTCGCGCCCTTGCCGGCCGCATTCGACGAGACGACCCGGTACGACGGGCCAACGGCTCGTCCGTGGAGGGCGCCCTGCCCGGCTGGCAACCCGGCCGCCAGAGCCACGCCGGTGCGCACGACGAGCGCCTCGCGCTTGCGCGACCACTCGGCCAGCGACTGGGCGACGTTGGGCGGAATGCCGCTGCGGCTCCGCTCGGCGAGGAAGGCCTCGATCGCCCCGGGGGTCATGCCCGCCTCGAGCGCCGCGTAGACGGACTCGCGGGTGAGCCGGAAAGTCTGCACGACGCCCGTGGCGGAGTCCCGCTTCGCGATACGGCCCAGGGTCGTCACCGCCGGACCGTCCGCGCAGTCCAGGTACAGCAGAATCTCGTGGTTCGGCTGCAGGGTGAGGCACCGGGGATCGGCGGCGGCCTTCGCCATCCGGACTTCGGGCGCACCGAAGACGGCCCTGCCGACCTCCGTCAGACGGAACGACCAGCGCTCCGATCGGGCGCCGCCGCTGCGACCGCGCTCGACCACCCCCAGGTGTACGAACGTGGACAGCAGCGCGTTGGCGGCCCAGATCCCCTCGTCGTCCATCCAGTAGGCGAGCGAACGTTGCTCGCCGTGCCGCTCGTCCTTGCCGGCGGCGGCCGCGAGGCGCGGCTCCCAGGTGTACCCGTGCCAGTAGAACGACCGGTCGTCCGTGCGGGCGGCCCGGTAGAGGTCGAGCAGGAAGGTCTCGAGGTCGAGCCAGTCGGGCGGGCTGTGCGCGACCCGAGCGAGCGCCCACGCGAGGAACTCGCGGGCCCTGCGCAGGGCCTCCGGGTCGATGCGGGTGGAGGCATCGCGGTTGTCGCGATCCGGGACCGCGCCGACCCCGTCCTGCCAGATGCGAAGCGTTAGCCAGGCGCGCACGTACTTCGACGCCTGCGCCTCGGGTGTGAGATTCGCCAGCGCCTCGAAGCGCCCGGGGACAAGCCCGCCCTCGAACTCGTCGGTCTCGGCGACTCCCAGCGCGCACAGCAGCGCGTAGTCGAGCTCGCCCCGATTCGGCGGCTCGAGCGGGTCGGCGGGCTGGGCCGGCAGAAGCTTGGCCAGCCTGTTGCGGACGGCGGCCGGCAGGGCCCCGCCGTGGTTCACCTTCCAGCCGTCCATGGACCCGAGCGCCTTCGCGGTCTGCTCCAGGTCGACGAGGACCTCGGCCGGGGCGCGCATGATTCTCGAATCGGGATCTTTTTCGGCCGGAGCGGACGGCTTCCAGCCGAGGGGCGCCGCGGGTTCGACGAGCGACGCGACGTGGCGGGGCAGCGAGACGCTCGGGTAGGTCCGCGAGGCGCCATAGGACCAGTAGCCTTCGGGGCGGCCCGCCAGGACGAGCTTCTGACACAGCTCGTTGACCGGGTTCGCATCCCGCCGATAGGAGTACCGGTCCTCCGGCTTCGGCTCCCGTGCGAGGCCTCTGGCAAGAAGCTCCCGCCCCAGGAGCGGGCCGGAAACGGACCCGCCGTACCGCTTGACGATCGAGAGCACCGCGCGCTGCTCGGGACGGAGCGCGGCCACGACCTCGGCGACGCGCGCGGGGTCGCCCATGGCGGACCGGATCCGCTCGAAACACGCGGCCTTGGCCGTCGAGCCGGTCCACTTTCCGGCCCAGAAGCGCGCGACGCTCAGCGCCTCGTTCGAGTGAAGATTTTCGATTTCCGCCTCGACGGACTCGCGGGCCCCGGTTCCTGCAAGCACGAACGGAAGCGCGCTCACGGCCCGACCCCCGTCGCCGTGCGCGGCGTGTGCCCGGAGGCGCGCAGCGCCTTGACGAGTTCCTCCTCGGCGCCCGGGTCGACGAGCGCGATGGTGTCGGAGAGCCGGGCGAGCAGGTACCTCGCGATCTTCGGATCGCGGCTGATTTCCAGCAGTTGCGCCATGTCCTGCACCTCGACGACGACGGCGTCGGCGAGAACGGCGGGTCGGTCGGGCTCGAGCAGGGGCAGGAAGGGGTCGAGGGGATGTGTCATGGCTGTCATGAACGCGCGGCTCCGTCCGCGATTTCGATGCGGCAAGCGTACTTCATTCCTCATCCTTAGTTTTTCATCCTTCATCCTTCATCCTTCATTCTTCATCCTTCATTCTTCATCCTTCATCCTTCCCGCGTCCCCGTCGGCGATTTCGATGCGGTACGAATACCCCTGTTCGGTGAGGAAGAGCTGCCGGTGGTGGGCGAACTCCTCCTCCCGCGTGTCGCGCGACACGAGCGAGAAGAAGCGGGCGGTGCGGCCGTCGCTCTTGGGGCGCAGGATGCGGCCCAGCCGCTGGGCCTCCTCCTGACGCGAGCCGAACATCCCCGACACCTGGACGAGCACGTCGGCATCCGGGAGGTCGACGGCGAAGTTGCCCACCTTGGACAGGACCAGGTGGCGCAGCTCGCCGCTGCGGAAGCATTCGTAGAGCCGCTCGCGCTCGGGCTGCGGCGTCTTGCCCGTCAGCAGCGGCGCCGAGAGCTCGCGCGCGAGCCGTTCGAGCTGGGAAATGTACTCGCCGATGACGAGCACGCGTCCGCCGCGGCACCGCTCGAGGATGGCGCGCACGTGGTCGGTCTTGCGCGGGTTCTCGGCGGCCACGCGGTACTGCGCGCGCCGGTCGGCCAGCGCGTACTCCATCCGGCGTTCCTCGGACAGGGGGACGCGCACCTCGGTGCAGACGGCGGTGGCGATCCAGGCCCGCTGTTCCAGGTCCCGCCACGGCACGTCGTAGCGCTTGGGGCCGATGAGCGCGAACACGTCCCCCTCCCGGCCGTCCTCCCGCACCAGCGTCGCGGTGAGCCCGAGGCGCCGCCGCGCCTGCAGCTCGGCGGTCACGCGGAAGACGGGCGCGGGCAGCAGGTGGACCTCGTCGTAGACGATGAGTCCCCAGCGCCTGGCCTGGAACAGCGAAAGGTGGGGGAACTCGCCCTCGCGCCCGGGGCGCCAGGTGAG
>Ga0172368_10004179_pt1 | contig 16901 bp, 27 predicted proteins | sample Lak11m_FD_114540 | JGI IMG/M metagenome (GOLD analysis project Ga0172368, IMG submission 114540) | Freshwater microbial communities from Kabuno Bay, South-Kivu, Congo - kab_022012_11m | ecosystem: Environmental > Aquatic > Freshwater > Lake | place: Democratic Republic of the Congo: South-Kivu...
GCTTCTCAGCAAGCGTCGCTCCCGGATGAAATACTACATCAGGATAATATTGATTTTGCTTTGCCATATTCTTCTCTTTAATGATAATCAACTATTACTGAATAATACTCATTCTGACTTTCTAAAACTTTCTTATTATATTTTTTAATGTTGTATTTATGCCATATTTTAATTTTTGAAAATTTTATAAAAATCCTATAAAATTTATTACACGCTTCACTATAAGAAAGATCTTTTATTCCTATCTATATAATCATCAAACCCATTTTTAAAACAACCAGTTAAAATATTTAACTGGTTTTTACCATCTGGGTCACCAAGTTGTTTAATCTAACAACTAAATCCAAAAAACCACCCCTCTTATGGAGGTGGAAAAACCCGGAAATTTGAAAGCCAGGGAAATCCGGGAACTGTACGTGTCCACCCTCTACTGATAGTGATTTTTGTGGACCCGGTGGTATCGAAACCACTTCCAACGATGTCTTTAAGAAATGTACTACAAGTTTAGTTAATTAAATTCTTTAATTAACAAAATATTTGATTTATTGTGGCATATCAAAAAATCCCAAAATAGTTTATATTTATACTCCTAACTTTATTCATCAAAAGGAGTTTACTGAATTTTCCTGTTGGCTTACGCTAAAACAAGATCTTCGACAAAAGATTCAGTAGCAACTTTGCCTGTCAAAGAAGTTGGGACACTCATCATGTCCTCAGCGTTTATTTTATAGTTGCCATTTATTGTTTCCTACATATTTATTAATCGCCTTATAGACATTGCGATACTTGCAATTTCGTTATTCTACGATGCTGTCTAAACCTGTCGGGCCCGTATTTTTAAAGAACTAATTTAGAAGTTTTGATACTAAAGATTTTCACTTTACCGATTTAGCGTGTCTTGTCTATCAGCCAGATATCAAAACTATCAGTATATATTGGACTTTTATAGTGTATTTTTTCCAAAAAGTTTTTAAATATAGTATAAAGGTTCATTACTAAGTCGGCCATAATGGCTCAATTCATCTAACGCTTGTTCTTTTGTCTCATATTTCTCTCCCCAAAAATATCCTATTTCTTCGTCTGTTGTTATAATAGACACCCAAAAGTTGAAACCCAAAAAATTGATTCTAATTTGTGGCGTGTATCTTAATTTATCACCATCTTTGTGTGTTTTAATTCTAACTTTTCTTTTCATTTTACTTCAAGTTTATTTTTAATCTCATTTTTTTCATTTTTAACAAAGCTTCAGCGTTTCCCATCGCATCATCCACTGGGGACCATCCGCTTCTACATCTACTACAAAATATGACATTTATTTTCTTTTAAAATCTTCACAACTATAATTAGAACCAGTGGCTACACCACTTTGTTCAGCCATAATATCACCTTGTTTAAAGGGAGCTTGATGAACAACACTTTCTTTTATCGATCCGTTATCAATACCATTTTTGGTGAGATGTCGGTACTAGAACTCATCAATAAAAATGGATACCAATGACTGCAATTTTTGCAAACTTTTTCCATATTAATTTATTTCTGTTAATTCACCATAGTTATCGATTATCCATTGATATGCTAAATTAAAAGTTTCGAATTCATCTAAATATTCCCAATCTTCTATATATGCTTCGCCACCTTCATAATTATCAATCCACACCAAATATTTCTTTTTGTTTGTTTTGACTTTTGATCTGTCTTTGTTGTATTTATATACGTTTTCTTCTTAAATAGTGAACCCCTTTTCAGGATCGTTGTTCATACTATATATCCACATTTTTACCATATTACGATTAATTTAAAAAGTTTCTAACCATTTCGGATACAATTTTCATATCCGCTTTACCAACAAAATTTTTATTAGCTAAAGCCATTACCTTACCCATGTCTCTAATTGAACTAGCACCTGTTTCGGTGATAAATTCTTTTATTTTTCTGGTAATTTCATTCTCTGATAATTGCTCTGGAAGATATGTTTTAAAAACAGAAATAAGAAACGTTTCATTGTCAACTAAATCTATTCTTCCAGCTGAAGCATATTGAGTAGCAGACTCATTACTTTCTCTAATTAGTCTTAGAATTACTTTAATTATTTCTTCGTCTGTTAAAATCTCTTTACCGTGTTTAGCTTTTTCTAACTGAATAGCAGCTTTAATAGATCTGATAGCACTAAGCCTCTCTTTGGCTTTTTCTACCATCGCTTTTTTCATGTCAGAGTTTATAAGTTGTTCCATTTCCATTTTTATTTAGTGTAAATACTTCCGCCCCATTTTATATTATCATTTTCATCAATTATATCTATTTTTCTTAGATATTTTAGTGCCTTTTCTTTAGATAACTCCATGATTTCTTCATGTGTTGGTATAATGTGTTCGGATAATTTTTTTTCTAACCAAATAACATATTTATCAGTAAAACGATGAGGTTCATCTGTTGGTTCCCATTTATCATGATAAAGAGCATGTTGTCCAGTCTCTTTTTCGAATTTTTCTCTAAAATTCATTTTCTAAAATTTTTACAAATATACATATAAAAGTTGAAATAAAAAATTAGTCTATTACTAATAATTCATATTTTTTATCTTTTTTATCGTTATAGAATATAACTTTATTTTCACTTAAAGTTGGATCTAAGAACACTTCAAAATTTAAAAGCATTCCAACTTTTTTTAATTCCTTGATATCGTCTATTATACCAATGTTTCCTAAAAAAACGAAATTTGTTTCTCTGATATAATCTAATATATATGGATTTATGGTTATAGATTTAAATTCAATAGGTTCTTCGTTTTCATCAGTGGATAATTTAAAAAATATATCGTATATTCTAGACACTAGAAAATATGATTTCATATGATTAGAGTGTTCTGATAGTATTATATCTTCGTTCATTAGAATTTTATTTCTTTTAAATGTGGAATTAGTTCATTTTGAATATCTTCTGGCGTCATATTAGGATGTCTATCTTTTATATTCTCAAATAAAGTATCAGCTTCTTTTTCCAAGTCTTTGATTTTTTTAGCGAAAGGCACCATAATATTTTCTAACGCCTTCAATTTTTTCTCCATATTCATCATCTTAACTAATAAAGACTGATCATCTGGTTTCATATTTCTTTGAATCTCACTCAACTCATCTTTATAACCATTTATCTTTTTCTCGTAACCAGATATGTTACTTAAATTTCTTATATATTCTATTCTGATGTGTTTAGCTTGTTCTATAAATTTCTTATCCATTAGATGTGGTTTCTTTTTTCTTTCTTGTGGTAGTGGTAGTTGTAGGTTTTTTTCTAGGAACTCTAGGTTTTCTAACCGGTTTTTCATCATCTTCTTCAAAGATTGTTTTTCTTAGTTTATCATATATCTTATTTTCTAAATATCCAGGATCATTATATATCCTATTCATAATTTCTTTAGTATAAAATTTTATAATATCTCCTTCAAAATTATTTACCATCATTCTAATAAATTGTGGCTCAGCTATTTTTTCATCAAACTCCACAGCCAATTTTATTTGATGGATTCTTTTGAAAGACTTAAAAAATCTAAATGATTCTTCTTCTGGATCCACATAATTCGGTGTGTAATTTTGAGTTTGTTGAGCTTCTCGAATGTTTGTTGGTTCATATTGCTCAGCCATTTGTGGTTCTGGTTGCTGTTCCATTTGAGGTCTATTTTCTCTTTTTTGTTGAACTTTTTGAGCCATTTTTCTTTCAAAGTCGGCTGCCGCTTCATCATCGTCCTCATACACTCTATATTGAGAAAGGTCTTTGTTAGCTTGTTCAGCCTCAAATTTACGAAGTAACATCTCTCTATATTCTGGTGGTGCTGTAACTTGTTCAGATATAGCCTTTTGAACATATTTTACTTTTGGTGGTATCTTACCATCAACTATTTTACTAGAGTCTACTGTTTTCAATTGTTCAGCTAAATTGGATAATCCAGCAGCTGTTTGTTCTCTAAAAAAAGAACCAGCGTCTACCGTTTCACTATATTTCTGAAAAAATATGTCCTTTTTTATATTAGAACCGTTACTAAGTGAATAAAACATACCAGATTCACCAACTACAGTAACCACTTCTTGGTTTTCTATATTCTGAAATTTCTTATTTTGAATCATAATAAAACTTTTATTTTCATGTTTATATATATTAACGGTGATAAAGTTTGAAAACTATTTATTTTTGAATATTATTTGAAATTGAAATTTAATATATAAAGAAAAATTCATTTTATGGACATAATTAAAGAGTGGGATGAATTCGAACCAGAACCAGAAGAAGAAACGAATGTTAAAAGAGATAAAAGAGGTAGAGAAATAATAAATTTATCTGATGTAGCTGATGATTTTTCTAGCCCATATGATATTCTTGGGTTTCGTGTTGTTAGTGAGAAACAAATTTATTTTGATGGTAAAAGAGGGTATGCTAAATTTGAATATGTCATACAAAGAGAAAGAGATGGTAAATATTTTAAATTTGAATTTAATGATTGGGGAAGAGGTGAAGATGATATGTTAGAACAAACAGCATATGAGGTAGAAAGAAAAGAAAGAATAGAGTATTTTTACGAATCTAAAACGCCATTGAATGAATCTATAGAATATATAAAAGTTCAGGGAGCAGCTGGTATAACAGGTATGCAAAAATGGATGATTGATTGTGCGGCACATAATAATGTTAAAATAGATATAGAAAAAGAACAGAATTTTTGAATGTTATTTACACCGTTAAACTTGAAGGAGATGAAGAAGATATAATAAAATTTAAAGTTCAACTAAATGATGCAATAAATACGTATAAAAAAAAATAAAATTTTCTAATGAAACGTTATAAAGAATTAAAATATCATGATAAATTAATAACTGAGCAATATAAAATTGACGAAATTTTATCTAAAGATGGGTTTGGTTGGTTTTTAGATTGTGAAGTAGAAAACTGTAGATTAGAAATAACTAAGAACACTCTCGTGTTTAATTCTGGAGTTTTTTTTAATGGGACTTGGGTTTATGGTGTTTTTAGAGACGGTCAATGGAAATATGGAACATGGGAAGGTGGAGTGTGGTATAACGGAACTTGGTATAATGGCATATTTAAAAATGGCCTAATTTTTGATGGTAGATTTTTAAATGGTAAAATAGAAGGAGGTGAAATTAGAGGTGGTAATTTTTACGATATTCAAATAAGTAAAGATGTAGTTGATATCACTAAAAAACCAGAATTTCAAAAACCTCAAGTTCAACAAGGAAAACCTCAGAATAGAGGACAAATTCAAAAAGAAGTGCAACAAGTAGAACCCACGCAAGAAAATAGAGTTAAAAGATTTAATAGTTTTATTAATGAAGAAATAGATATTAATAAAATAAAAATGGATTTAAGAAAAGATATAGAAAATGGTTTTATAAAAGCTTGTGGGGAGGATACTCACCAACTAGAGATGAGATGGTTTTAGCTTTTAGTGGATATAATGAAAGAGGTGGTTCGTGTGTTATAATAGAAAGAAAAGATGGATCATTAGCTTTTGATATTGTTGATTGTGATTCACCAGAATAAGAATATAAAATCTATTTTAAAATCTTTATTGAATCTATAAAATATTTAGGAAAATATGCCCATTTTAATAAATTTGAAAAACTGGCGTCCATTATAAAAGTGTGCCCCCAGTCGTCCTCAGATCTAACTATTCTTCCACTCGCCTGTAATACTTCTATGCAAGTTCTATAGAAGTACCATCGTGGATTTGAGCTCTGTCTGGATTTTATTTTGTTACTTGATATATTTGGATATGGCATTTTCAATATTATTTGAAATCTACTTAGATCTTCTTTTAAATCAATCCCAGTTGTCATTGAAGGAGATACAATTACTTTATTTTTACTTCTAATAAATTTATTATATATTTCATCTCTGTTTTCTGTGTCGTGAAATAATAGCCTTTTATCTTTTATGTCTCTTTTAATCCAATTGGATAACTCGTAATTTACTGTGTGTATTACTCCTTTATCGTTCTCATATTTTTTTAATATTCTTTCTATTATTTTTATTTGTTTTTTAAAAGTAATTTGTTTACTTTCAAAAGTCATTTTTCCACATCCATTTATATAATATATTGGTTTGTTTTTTTTATCTATGACAGAATCTAGCTCGTAATAATCAGTTAGATTTTCATCAAATCCATTCAAATAAGAAAACATTTTTTTATCTAATATAGAACCACTCATAAATATAACATGATCATACATATCATATATTACATCATTGAGATATACATTGCCCCATATTGGTTGCATTATTAATTCTATATTTCCGTGTTTATCTCTTGTCACATCTAATGCCCAATTATATTCATTTTCTTCAAAATCATCTAGAAAAGATTCCAATCTTTCTTCGGACCCCTCAATATATACTGCATACTTTGCGTATATTTCTTTTAATTTATCATCAGCCACGTCAATCATATTCATCTCGAATTCTTGTTTAAGATCAATTATTCTGGGCACGAAATCATTTTTTATAAAGTTAACAAAGCTGCCAGCTGTTTTTATATTTCTAAATTTTTCTTCATATAATTCTATTTCACGTTCCTCAAATCCATAATTTTTTAATATACGCCCACTCAATTTTACAGAGATAAAATCACAAAAAACAGATTCAAAATCATGAGCTTCGTCTATAATAAGTACATTGGGGCTTCTTTTCTCAAAATTGTCTCTAACATAAAAAGCAAAACTATTGAATAAATGAAAATTAGTAAGAGATATTTCACTTTCAATCCATTTTTTTCTAGCTGCATCGTATGGACATTTACCACAAGGCATTTGTTTTGTTGATTTATTCATTTCTTTACCTGTATGGCAATCCGTTTTATGTCTTTTACATTTATAATTAGATTGACCTCTAAGATCTGCTATGAAATCAAAATCATCTTTGTATTGAGATTGTAATATTTTACTATTTGTGATTATATCAATTTTTGCTTCTTCATTAACATAGTTTTTATACCAATTAGATAGCATCATCACATAATAAGATTTTCCGCTTCCTGTTGGGGCATTAATTAAAATAAACTTCTTTCCGTTATTAATAGATCTTTTCGTAAAATTAAGTATTTCAATTTGTTGCGGTCTTGGTTTTAAATCTAGTGGAAAATATATTTTTAGATTTTTCTCAATTTCAATCATAAATAATATAGATCGAAAAACCTTTTTTGTTTTTTTAATTTAATATATAAGCAATATGGATAAAACTATACTAATATTACCAATATTATCAAAATACGTTGATGAAATGATGTGGCCCGATAGAATGAAGTATCTTATTGGTAATACTTATAAAGTTATTGATGTAATGAATGGGTATTACGCGATAAATGACGGTAGAGAAAACTGGTATATTCCACCTAGTGCTGCTAATTTTATAAACGATGATAATGAAATAAAATGGTGGAATAACGGTAAATTAGACGAATCTACAAATAATATAAAAGTAAGAATATTACCAAATCTAGTGGATCACATAATAGAAAAAAAATGGGATGAAAAATTATATTATATAATCGGTAAAGTATTTGATATGAGTTTCCCAGGTTTTTATAAGGGGAAAGAATGTCATGTATATTACGATGGGCGTCATTGGTATATTCCTAAGGATTCATATGAAATTGTTAGTGATGAATCTATAGATGAATATACTGATGAGATTAGAGATTCTGATATAGAATGGATTGGTGAAAAAATGCTTACAAAATTTAAAATATTCGAAAAAGCAGCATTGGATGAAGAAGACGAAAATAGCAATATATGGTTAATTGGAGTGCCAAGTGGTGAAGCTATACAAGTAAATATTAAAATGTTAGATGAATTATATAGCGATGATTTAGTTTATTATTGTATGGAATATAATGAAATAGGGTTTTATGCTTTTAAAGATTCTGATTACGATATAATAAAAAGAAGAGTGTCTTTCTCTAATGATATAACAACCAGAAGAGCGTCCAAAAAAGAACATAATGTGTATAACATACAGAAAAACAATTTTGATACAAAATTGGTAGATATGATAATGAATATAACTGAAAGATGTTCTTTCTCTGTGGAAGTATACGCTAGTGGTGATTTTATAGGATTCACTTATTTTGATTATTATTTTGAAATAGAAATGAAAAAAACTAGTCCAAAATATGAATTGACCAAATTCTATGCTGGTAATCAAATAAATAGATATAATATAGCAACAGAAAAACTTTTATTAAAAAGAATAGACTACGAACTTCATGATTTTGATGATATTAGAGACGCAAAAATTCTTGGGTAACTCTACCCATATGCGGTTAACTACTTCCAGGTGGAATGTGGAATGGTATAGATGACATACGATTAATTGGTTCTTCTAAACCTTGTAACATAGCTATAACTTCAGGTTGTGGCATGAGATCTGATTTATCAGGTCTATAACTTACATGTGTATATATTCCAGATTTTGACCCGAGAGCATTTTTACTAATGTCCCACATATCAGCGTTGTAGTTTTTTGGTATGTTCCATCTATCACATAAATAAATAACTAATTTTCTAACGGATTCTATTTGTTGCTGTGTGTATCTTTCAAAATAATAGAATCCTCTATATGGATTTTGAAAAACTTGAACATTTTCATTCGGTATAGTTACTTTAGTTCGACACATAGTTTTTTTCAAATTAGCGTCCCAATAAGTTGGATGAAATCCTGTTTGGTCTTTCATAAGTCCTCCCCATCTACAAATTTCTATGCATATAGAATTTTTATTTAAAAGTGTATTCCTACTTAGATAATCAGCAAACCCCATACTTCTTAAAAAACTTGATTTTATTCCAAGATGATGTGCCCAGTATTTAGAACTATATAATTGAAAAATAGTTCCGTCATCTTGAACTACAAATTGAGTAGATATTTTAGCTGGATCCTGATCCCACCAATTTATAACACCTGATGCTTTACCAGATGAAACAGTGTGGTGCAAAACTATTTGATTTTTAGGTGTTTCTTCTCTATAATATTCGTTATTGGGAAAATCAACTTGAACAATTTCCGATAAATTTAACGTGTCAGCCATAATTTTGAATTTATTTTTTATGTAATCTAATATCCATCTTAGACATTTCCATTTCCATCTCTTTTTGCTTATCTAGAAATTCGTTTTGTGGTAAATTTTTATCTAATTTAAATTCTATTTTATCATTCATATTCATATCTAGATTATTAGGCTCAATTTTTCCACTTAAAACATCATCTAAAATATCAGATAGGCACTGTCTTATATTATCACTCCCCTTATATGTAAAAGAGTATTCTTTATCTTGATCATAAATTTTAAAATCATTAAACCCTATGTTATTATCTGTATAAAAATCTAATGAGCCTATACATCCAGTTTTTACAATGTACATACCTGTTAACATTTTATATCTTTTAACAAATGGATCTCTTATTTGTATAACCACTTGCCCATGTCCCTTTGTTCCTTCTTTTTTAACCTCGCTAGTCTTCGATAACCCTAAATCTAATGTAAATTCTTTTATAGCGCGAAATTTTCTGATCATATTACTATTAGTTACAATCTCCATGATTAAACTCTTTTTATGCTATATATTATAAAACTGGTTGCCCCTGTGCTTGAGTTTGCATTGGAGGCGCTCCGCCAGCCGGAATAGCTTGAGCTGCTCCCATAGGAGGAGCTCCACCACCAGGAGGCATTTCACCTGACGCTCCACCAGGAGGTGTTTGTGGTTGTTGCGCTTGTGAAGGTTCTTTTTCTTTAGGTGTTTCTATTTTATTATCATCTGGATTTTCACTATCATCATTCATTTTATCTATTTGACTAATAACAAAATCCTCTTTTATATCATCTATTTTTACTTGCTTATCGTTAGTTAAATCTATTTGAGCAACTGGTTCTCCACCACCATCTTGATTTATATTATCAACATCATATCTTTTAATAATCAAATCACAATTCTTTAGATCCTCTATATAAAATCTTATTATCATTTGATAATAAAATTCAGAGTCAGCAAAATCTACTATTATAGATCTTTTAGATGAATTTGGTGTAGTGTTTTTAGACATATCAACTGGGTTAGCACTCAATGAAAAAGATCCATCTTGAAACCAATATCTTATTCTATTCATGACCTTCTTTATTATCTGATCTAATTCGTAATCAGCCTGCATAAACTCTTCGAACATCTTCACTATATAAATTATTATTTTTTATTAAAGACTAGTCTTTAATGGCCAAATCGCTTGACCTCTACGCCTTAGAGTTTGAACAACTTCTTGTTCCTTATCTGGCGCTACTTTTCTTAATATGTTTATTGCTCCATTTAAATCAGCATTAATTTTAGTCCCCTTCAAACTAACAAATAAACCTCTATGTTTTCTTTTTCCCATATAACTCTCTTGTTTTTCAAGTGATTCTAAATCGAGAGACGAACATTTGCTAGTGTAACTTTCTTCGTTCTCTATGAAATCAATGCCATTCAAAATAGATTTATAATTTATCTATATATTAATTTTTCAAATGGAATATTTATAGGTTTTTATCTCCTCTATATAATTATATTTTAAATTTATCGAATAGTTCTTCTACAGGAGGTAAAGTTGTGAATATTTTTTGTAAAATTTCATCTAAATGCTCGTATTCATATATTGTATCAACACAAAGTAACTCTAATAAGTTATCATCAACGCTCAATACATATTTACATTCTTTATTAAACCAAAACACCATTTGATATATTGTGTCATCAATATTTATGGAAAATAAAATAGCTACTCCATCTTTTATTTTTCCTATATAGTCAATAATAGAAATACTAACATTCATTTTTTAACGAGTCATTTTTTATATATATAGATAAAAGTAAGCTCATTTTTAATGATTTTAGATTATAGAGATTTATACATAAAATATTCAGGTCATCCACGTTTTCATACATCAGATATAGTTGAAGATGATATAGTTGAAGTAATAGTTCAAAAATTAGAGATGATATTATTCACTAACAAAGGTGATTTATATGGTGAACCTGATATGGGTTGTAACCTAGAATATTTTTTGTGGAGCACCAAACTCCCTGTCGCTGATATAAAATCTAACATAATAAATCAAATAAATATTTATGCGCCAGAGTTAAATGAATTGGGTTACACATTCAATATTGAATTATACGAAGGCTCATATAGAGATATATTATATCTAAATTTCATAATAAAAGGATATAATTATGAAATGTTATTAAAATAATTTTTATTTTTTTATATATACAATTATAAAAAAATAAAACAATCAAATGAGTAATTTAAAAAAATATAATGAATATATAAAAGAACAAATCGATTCTTTTAATATTGGGGATTATGTTATTTATAATGGAAAATTAATACCCGAAGTGCAAGGCTCTTTAGTTAAAGTAATAGAGGAAGTTCCTATATCTCATATAAATTATGAACATGGACCAAAAAGATATAGAATTCTTTTTTTGGAAAATGACGATGTAGTAGTATCTCATGTTTGTGGCGAAAAACATTTATCTAAAGCTCCAGAAAATAAAATAAAAGAACTTGAAAGAAAAAGAATACGATGGATGGAACAACATCCAGAAGACCCATATGGTGAAGAATTATGGGAAGATTAAAAATAGATTCATATGGATAATTTAAAAAAATACAGCGAATATATACTGGAGATGAAAATTATTGATAGTAATATAAATAATAATGAAAATCAGTCACAGATAACATTCACTAAAAATGAAACAGATCATCTTGTTTATAACGAACCATTCAAATTTGATATTGTTCAAAAAAACAAAGCTATTGCTGTAGTTGAAAAGTATAAGTTATCTATTTATAAAAGCAAAACGTACTTTTTATATAGAGTTAGAGACATCAGTAAAGCATTTGGTCCAGTTTTATTAGAAAATAAGGCAAACTCAATAAGAGATTGTTTATATAAATTAGATGAATTCATGTGGGAAAGATTAAAAATTGATAAAGAGAAAAGAGAAATAAATAAGAAAAAGAAAATGAAATCTTTAACAATGAGTCAACCAAAAGAAACAAAAGAAAGACCAGATATATTTTCCTTTAAAAAATTTAGCAGTATAGGTCATTTTTAAAACATTTACCCTTATTTATTATATAAATTTTAATGAATTTTATAGAGATAGTAGATAGAATATTTATTAATAAAAATAAATATAATGAAATATCAGACGATGACAAAATAGCGTCTTTTTTCATTATAAATCGCAAGTTTGCTAAAGAATTTCCAAATATAGCAGAGCAATTCAATTACAAAAATATGGACAAAGCATCAGCAATAGATATGTGGTTTGAACATTTTAAAAATATTAATAAAATACCACAGTGGTATTGGGACCCTAAAAATAGAATTAAGAAAAGCAAATTTAAAAAAGGAGATTATAATTCGGTAAAAATCAGAGAAGATTTGAAAGATTATGATATAGATTACTTGGAAAAATATTATGAAGAGGATTTAAAATTAGAGTTAAAGAAGATTAATGAACTACCACTATAGATGTCATATTAGAAAATTATGATCAACTAAGAAAAGGAGCTGATTCCCATAAAAAACACTGGGATTACAACGAAGAAGAAACAGACGATATAGTATCCCTATCAGGATCTGGATATTATGCGGCATGTGAAACAAGAGCAAATTATTTAAAAAATAAGATATATCTCTTGGTAGAAAAAAAGAATAATTAACAAAATGGATAAAAATGATGTAATTTTTGTAGCTGGACAATTATTTAAAAAATAAGATATATCTCTTGGTAGAAAAAAAGAATAATTAACAAAATGGATAAAAATGATGTAATTTTTGTAGCTGGACATAGAGGTTTGGTTGGAGCAGAATTAACAAGAAAACTTAGAAAAAATGGTTATAGTAAAATTGTGACTATATCACACAACGAATTAGATCTAACAGACCAGTTAAAAACGAAATATTTTTTTGAATTAGTAAGACCAGAATATGTTATTATATGTGCAGCTAAAGTTGGTGGAATATTTGCTAATTCTACATATCCAGCTGATTTTATTTACCAAAATTTGATGATAGAAAGTAATATTATACATTCTAGTTATTCAACAGGAGTTAAGAAATTGGTCAATTTAGGAAGTTCATGTATATACCCCAGAGATTGTCCACAACCAATTAAAGAAGAATATTTCATGACAGGTCCTTTAGAAAAAACTAATGATGCTTATGCTATAGCTAAAATAGCAGGAGTAATAATGTGTCAAAAATATAATAATCAATATGGAACAAATTTTATATCCTTGATGCCAACTAATTTATATGGGACCACTTGTTTCTCATCTGACACTGAAGTTTTAACACCAGATGGTATTAAAAATATAAAAGAACTTAAAATAGGTGATAATATTTACACTTTAAACCCAAGTAGTCATGATGTGGAAATAGAAAAAGTAGTAGATACCCAACAAACTACGTCAAACGAAATGATTAATTTTAAAACAAAAACTTGTGACTTTAGAGTAACACCAGATCATAAAATATATTTTAAAACAAGGTCAGAATATTCTTTTATTAAAAGAGAAGCTAGAATATTTAAAGATAGGTTCAGTAGAGGAAATGGAATAATATTGGCACATCATAAACCGATTGATAACGGAAAAGTCGTTGATATAAATTTAAAAGACTATAAAGACGAACACAATATAATTAGAGATTACGATGATTATATGAAAGATGGTAAACATAGTAGATATAAATATTATCCAACTAATTATAATTTGTTAGATTTTTGTAAATTCATAGGATGGTATGTATCTGAAGGTTCTATATTGGACAACACTAAAACTAAATATTCGAATTTAGATTGCGGCCAAATAAGAATAACTCAAAGTTTATTAAAAAATCCAAATAATTATAACGATATAGATCAATTATTAAAAAGAATGGGAATTTATTATGAAAAAGATGATCACGCTTTTTATTTTACATCAAGAGCTTTTAAATCATATATAAGAAAAGAAATTGGAGTTGGATCTATTAATAAAAAAATTCCAAAATTTGTTTTTAATCTTCCTTTAGAATACAGAAAGGCTGTATTTGAAAATTTAATAAAGGGGGATGGTGATAAAAATCGTAGAAGATATACTACAAAATCTGAACAATTAAAAAACGATTTTATTCATTTATGTTTTTCTTTGGGAATAAAAGTTGGAGGAGTTAAAAAAGATTCTTCTAATTGTTGGAGAATTTTATATAGAGGATTTTTACGAAATGAACTTTTTGTTGGTTATAAACATATGAGTAATGATATTGTTGAAGATGAGAAAGTATATTGTGTGAGCACTGAAAAAAATCATATAATATATGCTGGTAGAAACAATAAATTTAACTGGATAGGCCAATGTGATAACTACGATCCAAAAAATTCGCACGTGTTAGCAGCGATGATTCGTAAATTTCACGACGCCAAAAAGGAGAATAGAGAAGAAATGGAACTGTGGGGGACTGGTTCGCCTTTAAGAGAATTTCTACATGTATCAGATTTAGCTGAAGCCATTATTTTTCTAATGGATAATTATGATGATAATGATATTATCAATGTTGGAAGTGGTGAAGAAATATCTATAAAAGACCTAGCTTGTTTAGTAAAAGACGCTGTTGGATTCGAAGGTAATATTCAATTTAATATCGATTATCCAGATGGAACACCAAGAAAATTATTGGATTCAACTAAATTAATGGATCTTGGTTGGAAACCAAAAATAAAATTGAGAGAAGGCATTAAAGACACTTACGAAGAAATATTGGATGTCGAATTATTTTAAATGAACTACCACTACACTAAAGATGTAGTGGTTTCGAGGTCTTGATTCACAAATTGATTTCTATACATTAATCGATTTAAAAATTGATTTAGATGATTCTTTAGATTCATATAAGTATGAGTTAAAAAAATTTTATAAGAAATATACAAAAAAATTTATTGGTTTTTACAAATAAATAAAAGAAATTAAGAGGAATGGAGAAGATCCATTATTTTTAGATGATTCGATCAATGAATAAGAAATTAGAGATCATATTTTTTGTTTATCTGAAAAATTTTTATTAATTTTATATCAAATTTAAAAATTATGAAAACAATTGCACAACAGCTTAATATCAAAGATTTTCCATATATTATCAAAAATAAAAATGGAAATCAAATCTATTATGAAACTTCCAATGGATATTGGGAGAAACAAGAGTTTGATCAAAATGGAAAATTAATCTATTATGAAACTTCCAATGGATATTGGGAGAAACAAGAGTTTGATCAAAATGGAAAATTAATCTATTATGAAGATTCCAATGGATATTGGTGGAAACGAGAGTATGATCAAAATGGAAATCAAATCTATTATAAAGATTCCAATGGATATTGGTTGAAACGAGAATTCAATCAAAATGGAAATCAAATCTATTATGAAGATTCCAATGGATATTGGTTGAAACAAGAGTTCGATCAAAATGGAAATCAAATCTATTATCGACTAAAGAAAGAAATTAAAATGGATGAAATTGAAGCGAAGTTTGGAATAAATGTTAGTCAATTGAAGATTAAGAAATAATGAAAATTTAAATGGCAAACAAAAATAGAAATCATATTTGCATCCATTGTTTAGAAGAGTTTACGAAAGATAAAGATATTGCATTTGTTCTAAATAAAGCTTCAACAATTGGACCTGCGTATTTCCTTTATTGTAATTCTTGTATTGAGGAATTAAAAATCGAAAAAGATAAAATTAAATCCTATAGAAAACCACAAAAAAAGAAAAATAATGATATTAAATCTTGACCCGAAATTCAATTCAGATTCTTTTGATAGATTCCAATTATCTTTTTCACATTTGAAATTTCCATCTGGTTGACCTACAAGAAGATTAACTTGTAGAACCAACAATCAATATTTCAATGAACATCTAGTTAAACTTTATATATTAAATTAAAAATTGTCGCCCGCATCAACAAACACGACCCGGGCGTTTTTTGTCAAATTCATCCACTAAACTAAAGATTTAGTAGTTTTCTTTGACAGATGTTTATAAATCTTTTAGATTATATTCATAAACAAATATCACTAAGTTTGTGAATCTATCTCTAGCGTCTTTAGCTTTTACGTAAGATTCTATTGGGTCAAAAATATCATCGCCAAAGCCAACATCCATATTCTCATTATATACTTTAAATCTTTTTATCATAATTTTCAGGACAATTCTGTTCCTCTTGGTGGAGGATAAGGTAAAGAATGCCAATTTGGAGATTGATATTCTATAAAATTATTTATAATTTCTTCTATTTCTGAATTTAATAGAAGATGTCCGTAATTTCTTTCTAATAAGTCCCTCAGTTTTCTTGTGAATTTATTTCTCTTTATATTAGCTGAAAAATAGTCTAGAAATAGTTGAGAATTTTCATCAAAAACTTTTTGTCCTATTTTATCTATATTTTTAGATATTATTTTTCCCTCTTTGTTTTCAGAGTAATTTTCATTTTTGAATTCACCAAATTTTAAAATTTCCATAAACAATGAATTATTTTTACCTTATATATAAAAAAATTATTATTGAAAAATTGGATATTGGAGATGAACTACTCTGTAAAAGAACTCACACAGTGCATGATAAAATAGAGCAATTTACCTTCGAAAAAAATAAAACCTACACTGTGAATACTTATCATGAACTACAATTACACCAAAGATGTAGTTGTTTCTTTCAAGATAACTTGAAAAACTCTTTTTACAGATGCTCGTTCATAGAAGCAAAATGAGATGTTCTTTAAACTCATTAAAACTTGTTCGTCAGCAAGTTTATAATCA
>Ga0172368_10004180_pt1 | contig 16896 bp, 13 predicted proteins | sample Lak11m_FD_114540 | JGI IMG/M metagenome (GOLD analysis project Ga0172368, IMG submission 114540) | Freshwater microbial communities from Kabuno Bay, South-Kivu, Congo - kab_022012_11m | ecosystem: Environmental > Aquatic > Freshwater > Lake | place: Democratic Republic of the Congo: South-Kivu...
GCAAAAACACCCCCCTTTATTTCCCCCCTTGATAAGGGGGGATACAGGGGGGTTGAATATTTAGACCAGATAGAAACATCGGAACAGTTAAAGCGTTATCTTCATATCTTTCCGAATTTGCTGTTGACCAATTTTTTTGAATTCAGGCTTTACCGGAACGGGGAATTAATAGACAGGGTTTCTATCGGAAGGACTTATCATATCCATAAACTTAAATCTGTTCCTCTTGTTGAAAATGAGGAAAAGTTTTTTAGCCTTCTTGAGAAATACTTCTCTTTCTCCTTGCCGAAGGTTTATGACGCAAAAAATCTTGCGATAGAGCTTGCAAAAAGGACGCGTTTTTTAAAAGATGAGGTTATCTCGCAGGAATTAGAAGAGGAAGAGAAAAAAGGCAAAGGAAATATTCTCGGCTTTTACAAGGTCTTTAAAGAGCATCTCATAAGCGGGCTTACAAAAGAAGACTTCGCGGACCTTTATTCGCAGACCATCACATATGGCCTTTTTGCGGCAAGGACCAGGACGGAAAACGGATTTAATAGAAAACTCGCTTACGACAGGATTCCTAAGACAATCGGAATCTTAAGAGATGTCTTTCAATTTATTTCACTCGGCGCCTTGCCCAAACAAATGGAATGGATTATTGATGACATCTCGGATGTTCTGGCAACAACCGACGTCTATAAGTTGCTTGACGAATATTTTAATAAGCACAAAGGCAAAGACCCTATCGTCCATTTCTATGAAACATTTCTTGCTGAATATGACCCCAAGACAAGAGAAAAAAGAGGCGTCTATTACACGCCCGAGCCTGTTGTCTCATACATCGTCCGCTCCTTACATCACATCCTCAAAGAGCGGTTTGATAAAAAAGACGGCTTTGCAAGCCAGTCCGTAACAGTCCTTGACCCGGCAGCGGGAACGCTCACTTTCTTGGCTGAGGCAGCGCATCTTGCGGTTGAGGAATTCACATCAAAATACGGCGGGGGCAAAAGAAGAGGGTTTATAAAGGAACACATTCTTAAGAATTTCTATGCCTTTGAGCTTATGATGGCGCCTTATGCAATCGGACATTTGAAAATGTCTTTTCTTCTTGAGGAACTCGGTTATAAACTTCAGGCAGATGATAGGTTTAAGCTTTATTTGACCAACACCCTTGAAATGGAAGAACTGGCCCAGACCGAGCTTCCGGGAATGGTTTCGCTTTCAGAAGAATCACATCTCGCAGGCAAGGTGAAAAAAGAACAGCCTATCCTTGTTATTCTCGGAAATCCTCCGTATTCCGGCCATTCCTCAAACATTTATGATGAAGTAAAGGTGTATTATCAAGTTGACGGCAAACCCCTCGCCGAAAAGAATCCTAAATGGCTTCAGGATGACTATGTGAAATTTATCCGCTTTGCCCAGTGGAAAATTGACCAAGCAGGTAAAGGCGTTTTAGGCTTCATAACAAACCACAGTTATCTTGACAATCCAACGTTCAGAGGCATGCGCCAGTCTTTAATGCAGAGCTTTGATGAAATCTATCTGCTGGACCTTCACGGCAATAGCCTTAAAAAAGAAAAATGTCCTGACGGCTCTAAGGATGAAAATGTTTTTGACATTCAGCAGGGCGTTGCGATTGCCTTGTTTATTAAGAAGAACGGCCTTAAAAAGAAAATTTCCCATTCCGAACTCTGGGGGCTTAGAGAAGTAAAATACAACTGGCTCAACAAGCACGATATTCAAACCACAAAATGGAAATTAATTAAACCCAAATCAGAATTCTATCTTTTTATTCCAAGAGATGAAGGTCTTTTAAAGGCATACGAAAGATATCCTAAAATTACAGATATCTTTCCAGTAAATAGCGTAGGAATAGTTACGTCAAGAGATAATTTTGTTATAGATATGGATAGAAATACTATTAAGAGAAGAATAATGCAGTTCAGGGATAAAAGAATGCCGGATGAAATTATCAGACAGACGTACAATCTGCATGATAAAACCAACTGGAAATTAAAAGACGCAAGAGAAGCAATAATTAAGGATGAAGATTGGGAACAGGCGATAATCAAAATTCTTTATCGTCCGTTTGATGAACAATGGATTTTCTATCAGGACGCGGTTATTGAGCGTTCACGCAAAGAAGTTATGGAGCATATGTTAAAAGGGAATCTTGCTTTATGTATTGGTAGAGCAGGACAAGTTGTTGGGGCAGATAAACCATGGAATATTATTTTTGTCTCTGAGTATATTGTAGATTTGAATCTCTTTTATCGGGGAGGAGAATTGCTTTTCCCTCTTTATGTTTACCAACAAAAGGACAAACTAAAAAAGAAATCTCTCGGCAGCATGATGCTTCTTTTTGAGCCTCAGGCAGAATACGGCGTGAGGAAGCCGAATCTGTCTCCGGTGTTTCTTGAGAAGCTCGCAGGAGAATATACCCCCCATGTCCCCCCTTATCAAGGGGGGAATAAGGGAGGTGTTTCACCGGAAGAAATCTTCTATTACATCTATGCAGCGCTTTATTCAAATATCTACAGAACAAAATACGCAGAGTTCCTTAAGATAGATTTCCCGCGCGTTCCTTTCACAAAAGATTATAAGCTGTTCAAGAAGATGGCAGACTATGGAGAGAAACTTGTCAATTTGCACTTGCTGAAATCCGGCGAACTTGATAAACCTATAGCCAAATTTCAAGGCGAAGGGAATGATAAGGTTGAGAAGGTGAGATATGAACAACCCCCTCAGTCCCCCTTAACAAAGGGGGAATCAAAGGGGGTTGTCTACATAAACCCGACCCAATATTTCGAGGGCATACCGCAGGATGTATGGGAATATCAGGTCGGCGGTTATCAGGTATGCGATAAATGGCTTAAAGACAGAAAAGGAAGAAGACTTTCCGTCGAAGAAATAAAGCATTACTGCCAAGTTGCAACCGCGCTGAAAAAAACAATCATAATTCAGGAAAAAATAGACAGGGCGTATCCCGAAATTGAAAAAGAAATTATCAAATTTCCATGAAGGCCTTAATCCAGAGAGTATCAAAGGCAAGCGTTGAGATTGACGGCAGGACTGTCGGATCAATAGAAAAGGGGATACTTGTTTTTTGGGGCATTGAAAAGGGAGACACAACAAGAGAACTTGAATACCTGATAAAAAAAATCATATCTCTGAGGATTTTTGAAGACTCAGCCGGGAAAATGAATCTCTCCGTTCAGGACCTCAAAGGAGAGGCGCTTGTTGTCTCTCAGTTCACTCTTGCAGCTGACTGCAGAAAAGGCAACCGCCCGTCTTTTGACAATGCCGAAGAACCTTCAAGGGCAAAGGAGATGTACCTGAAATTCATTGAAGAGTTAAAGAGAAGCGGCATAAAGACTGCATCAGGAGATTTCGCCGCTTATATGCAGGTGCATATCATAAATGACGGGCCTGTAACGATAATCCTTGACACTAAAAATAATTTTTAGCCTAAACAAGCGGAGTTTTTTCTGCTACCATTTAAATACTGCGATATTATCATAATCTTTCGTGAAGAATTAAATATGAAATATATAATCATAGGCGGCGGCGTTGCAGGGACAACTGCCGCAATCAACATAAGAAAGATTGACAATGCCGGTGAGATAACCATACTTTCTGACGAAGCCTATCCCTTTTACAGCCGCATAAGGCTCATGGATTTCATAAGTGGAGAAACGGATGAAAGTGGTCTCGTCATTTATAAAAACGCCTGGTATGAAAAAAATAATATAAAACTGCTGTTAAATACGCATGTCTCCGAAATAGATAAAGATAAAAAAGAAATACTCGTAAATTCAGAACACAGGCTGCAATATGACAAACTGCTAATTGCATCCGGAGGCCGCTCGTTCGTGCCTCCGATTCCCGGCTCGGACAAAAACGGCGTCTTTACTTTGAAGACTTTAAAAGACGCCATTGAAATCAAAAAATATGCCGAACATTCAAAAAGGATAGCCCTCATCGGCGGAGGCGTCCTCGGGCTTGAAGCCGGAAACTGCTTGCGAAAGACAGGGCATTCAATATTTGTTGTGGAATTTTTGCCGAGGCTTCTTCCGAGACAGATGGACAAGGAAGGAGCGGAAATACTTCAGGCTCAGATGGAAAAAATGGGATTTTCCTTTTTCCTCGGCGCGAAGACCCGCGAGATAGCGGGTGATGATAAGGTTAAAAGCGTTATTCTCGAAGGCGGCATCATCATTGACTGCGATATGGCGCTGATATCAGCGGGTATCAGGCCGAATATAGAGTTGCCGTCCAAGCTTGGGATTAAATGCAAAAAAGGAGTTCCCGTAAGCGATAAACTTGAGACAGAAATTAACGACATATACGCTGCCGGCGATATCGCTGAGTTCAGGGAAATATGCTACGGGATATGGCCTGCCGCTGAAGAGCAGGGTAAAATTGCGGGCGTCAACATGGCAGGGGGCAATGCGGTTTATAACGGCACCATACCTTCAAACATCCTGAAGGTTGCAGGGATAGAGCTTATCGCAGCAGGGGATATTTATGTTGACAGGCGCCTTGAGTCGGTGATACAAAAAGACAGGGATAAATGCATATACAGAAAGCTGGTACTGAAAGACAATGAGATCTGCGGCTGCATCCTATACGGCGATACCGAAGGCTGGAAGAAGATAAAAAAGGCAATGGAAGAAAAGAAGGATATCAGCGCCATGAAAAAAGAGCTTGAGGGCTGGAATCTCGAAGCCCTTTAACAATATGATTTAAGAATCCGGCCTACTTGCTTTTCTTCATCAGAGCCTGCCCTATGACATTCCTCTGAATCTGGTTGGTCCCTTCGTATATCTGGAGTATCTTCGCGTCCCTCATCATTTTTTCAACAGGATACTCCTTCATATATCCCGAACCGCCCATTACCTGAACGGCGTTTGTTGTAACCCTCATGCCTACGTCAGTAGCAAACACCTTCGCCATTGCGGATTCTTTGGTTATGTCCTTGGCGCCGCGGTCAATATATTTTGCGACAGCATAGACAAGCGCCCTGGCGGCCTCTATGTCGGTAGCCATATCCGCGAGCATATGCTGAACAGCCTGAATGCTTATTATCGGATGCCCGAACTGAATCCTTTGTTTAGCAAATTTCACTGCCTCGTCAAACGCGCCTTGCGCGACTCCGACTCCCTGCGCGCCTACGCCGGCCCTTGAATTATCAAGCGTCTTCATTGCAACTATAAATCCCACGCCTTCTTTTGATATAAGGTTTTCCTTCGGGATTCTGCAGTTCTCAAACACAAGCTCCCTCGTTGATGAGGCCCTGATGCCCATCTTCTCTTCCTTCTTGCCGAAGGTAAATCCGGGCGTCCCCTTTTCCACAATAAAGGCAGACGCGCCTCTTGGGCCTTTTGTCTTATCGGTCAGGGCGATTATCGTGTAAATCTCGGCCTCGCCGCCGTTAGTTATCCATTGCTTTGTGCCGTTAAGCGCATATTCATTTCCGTCAAGCCTTGCGGTTGTCTGAATTCCGGCCGCATCGCTTCCGGCATTTGCTTCCGTCAGGCCGAATGCCACAAGCCTTTTTCCCGAAGCTATATCAGGCAGATATTTCTTTTTCTGCTCATCAGAGCCGAAGAGAAGAATTGGATATGTTCCAAGCGCATTTGCGGCATAAGTTGTAGAAACTCCAAGGCATGCCCTTGAGAGCTCCTCAACAGCTATGCATAACTCAAAACTTCCCTTGCCGAGCCCTCCGTATTCTTCAGGAATAAAAAGCCCGAAGAGGTCGGACTGCGCGAGGACTTTCATTATTTCCCACGGGAATTCCTCTTTTTCATCAAGCTCTCTTCTTACAGGCACGACCTTTTCCTCGGCAATCTGCCTTGCAAGGTCTCTTATCATCGCCTGCTCTTCAGTTAAAAAATAATCCATTTAAAACCTCCGGTTCGTTAAGCTGAAAGCTGATAGCTATTAATAGTTTATTACATCGTCATTGCGAGCGCCCCGATAAATCGGGGCGCGTGGCAAACTCGTTGTAAAGAAAGATTGCTTTGTCGCTTTGCTCCTCGCAATGACACACACTAATACGTTTATATTAGTGAGAGCTAATTTTACCAGAAATCATCACATATTTGAAAGCTAAAAATTAGAAAAAAAGTTAAAATACACTATGAAAATCAAATGCCCTATATGCAAAAAAAGAACAACCTGGGAAGAAAATCCGTACAGGCCGTTCTGTTCCGAAAGATGCAAGCTTATGGACCTCGGCAAATGGGTGCTTGAGGAATATAAGATTCCCGGCGAAAAGGCGGAAGAAGAAGCTACAGAAGCTACAAAAGAAAAGGGATAGAAGGCTATGACTGGATTGAGGCAAGATTCACGGGTCTGTCAGAATAGGGGCTGAAGACGAAATGAAGTGTAGCGGATAGCCCCGCCCGGGAACTTATAATTCAATAATCTATTATACTAACGAATGCAATTCTACAACGGTAGTTTAAGATTGCCGAAAGACAGTTATGGCCTTCTGAAGATGGCAGCATTTTTTATTGCTTGTTTACTTTTCCTTGCTTCCTGTTCTCCTCAGAACCGCCTCTCCAGCCACATCTATTACAGGCTGAACACAAACCCCACAACCCTTGACCCGGCTCTAATCGTAGACGTCACAGGAGGCTCCCTCTCGGCAAAGCTCTTTAACGGCCTGGTCAGGATGGATAAAGAATTGAATATCATTCCCGATATAGCGGCAAAATGGAAGATATCCGAGAACGGACAGATATACAGATTTGAATTAAAAAAAGGCGTGAAATTCTCAAACAGCAGAGAGGTTACTGCCAAAGACTTTAAATACTCATTTGAAAGAGTCCTTAATCCCAAAACGAGGTCGCCTAATACATGGGTCTTTGACAAGATAAAAGGCGCAAGAGAATTTATGAATGGCAAAGCCAAAGAGGTCTCAGGCATTAAGGTTATAAACGATTATACGCTTGAGATTTCGCTTGATAAACCATTCTCTCCGTTCCTGAATCTACTCGCAATGACGGCGGCTTATGTAGTGCCTGAAGAAGAAACTGAAAAATGGGGAATGGATTTTTCGTCTCATCCTGCAGGCACAGGGCCTTTTATTCTCAAGCGCTGGCTTCCAAACAGAGAACTTCTTTTTGAGGCGAGAACCGATTATTTTGAAAACCCCGCAAAAATAAAAGGCCTCGTCTATAAAATCATTCCCGAAGACCTCACTACAATTACGGAATTTGAGCTTGGGAACCTGGATGTCATCGGAATACCGCTGTCCTCATATTCACGGTTTAGAAAAGATAAAAATTGGGCGCAGTATATTACGTCTATTCATGGAATAAATACATATTATATCGGCCTAAACTCCTCTAAAAAACCTTTTAACAACCGGATTCTCAGAAAGGCCCTGAACTATGCTATTGACAGGCAAAAGATTTTGGAAACTTTTTTTGAAGGCAGAGGGAGGCTGGCCTCAGGCCCTGTGCCTGAAATCCTGAGGAAGTGGAAAGAGCCTGAGAGATACGAATATAATCCTCAAAAGGCGAAAGACCTAATCAGCTCTGTGGGCTATCCGAATGGCATTGACGTGAATTTTTACATCACTCCTGACAATGAGATGGTTGATATAGCGGAGGTAATGCAATCATATCTGAAAAAGGCAGGTATCAGGGCGAATATAAAACAGCTTGAGTGGAGCGCTTATAAGAATGCGATTAATAAGGGCGAGGCTGATATGTTCTGGCTCGGATGGTTCGCGGATTATCCGGACCCTGAAAACTTTCTGTTTCCTTTATTCCATTCGGCTAATTTCGGCCCTGCGGGAAACAGGGCAATGTATAAAAACCCGGTTGTGGATGCCTTGATAGAAAAAGGCCAGAATGCAAGCAGCTTAAAAGAGCGGAATATGTATTATGAAAAAGCCGAGGATATGATTGTTGACGAAGCGCCGTGGGTATTCTTCTGGCACAGGACGGATTACACCTTAAGGCAGCCGTGGGTAAAAAATTATCAGGCGTATCTTATCTACAGTATTGATAAGGGGACAGAGATAGAAATAGCGCCAAAGTGATAAAATAGTGTCAGAGTGTCAAAGTATCAAAGGGTCAAAGATGTGAATATTCGTTTTCTTCACAATTTCTTTAAAATATTGTATATAATAATCACATGAGATTTGCGAGATTGTTATTATTCTTTTTGGCAATTTCTCTCGTTATCCAGAACACCTGTCCGTACGGGCTTGCCGCAAAAACCGGGTTTATGGCAAAGGAAATTCATCACTGCCCTCTGAAAAAACATTCGCCTGCAAAAGCAGATGCAGATGATTCAGCCAAGAAAGTAACATTCCAGTCGGGCCAGACCTTTGTATTCACTGTCGGCAATGCAAATACTACGGCGCCACTATCTTCTAAAAAAATAGCTTTCTTTTTTTCAGAGATAAATCTTTATAAAAATATTTCCACTGAACCACCCATAAAACCTCCGTCCTTTGTCTAATCTCTAACAGAAACATCTCATCATTCTGTATTTCTGAATATGCGGGATATCCGTTATCGCGCGGCGCTCGCTATTCAGAAAGGAAAAAATGGAGGTTTAAATTGAATGCTAAAAAGACTGTATTGAGCAGCGCAGTTGTGCTCTATTTTATTATCGGGCTTGAGATACTAATCATGATAAGCCCATTTGCGGGGTTTTTCTATTCGGTTTTCAACCCGTTCCTGCTTGAGCTTACCAAATATCCGGCGACAAAATGGCTCAGCGCTTTTTTCCTTCCGCATATGATTGTGCCGCCCGACGGATTTCTGAAGTTCATCCGCGTCATGGGTTCGGTTCTTTTTGTGGGAGGCATGGGATTGTTTTTTATCTGCGCTTTGCAGGTGTATTCCCATAAATTCCTTAAAAAGGGCGCTGTGCTTAAGGGTTTGTATTCGTACATCAGGCACCCGCAGTATCTGAACCTTGGAATCGCGGGCCTCGGGCTTTCCATTCTCTGGCCGAGGTTTCTCGTTGTTGTGTTCTGGCTTGTGATGGCTCTGATGTATTATTTTCTCGCAAAGGATGAGGAAAGGCGGATGTTAAACCTTCACAGCGGCAGTTATCGTGAATATATGAAAAAGACAGGGATGTTTCTGCCCAAAAAAATTGAGGATTTGCTTCTGCCTTCAGGCGCTTCGCGCAGGCTTGCGGTTTTCTGCGTGCTTGCTATGATGGTCTTAGGCGGAGCCTTTTCACTCAGGGCTTATACCATAAGGCATCTGCCGCTATGGCATGAGGGGAACGTAACAGCCATTTCAATCATTGATGAAGACAGGTTTAAGATGGACCACAGGATGGGAGACGTTCTGCAATTGGAGGAAATCAGGAAGAGGCTTGGCAAGGACCAACGCTATCTCGTTTACTTCCTCCCCCAGAGCTATATCATGCAGGGCTTGATTGCAGACACCGGAGGCGAATGGAAGCTCTACAAGCAACACCATACCTTCTCAATGATTACAGACTGGATATTCCATCCGTTCCGCCATCTGGAGGAAGGCCATCATGCAATGCACAACTCTGCGCATCACTCAGCTACCGATATAGGAGGCGGAGTCGTCAAAAGGCTGATATTTCTCAAAATAGACAATGCGAAGGGGAAAAAACCTTACAATGTCTTTTCAATCAATGCAGTCAGGATTCCGAGCTTTGTTGCTGATATCGATATTCACAATCTCAATATTTTAGAGTTGAGAGATCTTTCAGAAGAAACCGGGTGGGGGACAGTGCCCACACCTGTATTTTAAGGGAGGTGATGTTTATACCTATTGGAAAAATAGTTTGAACAAAAAACCAAGTTTGGAAAAAGGAGGTTATATTATGAAGTTGTTAAAGTTAATTGCGTTTTTACTTTTTATTACACTTCCGGCAATGTCATTTGCCGTCGAAAAGAAGGCTAAGACTGTTGATGAGCTTGCGAAAATGTATGATGTAAGTTCATGCAAACAATGCCATGCCAAGATCTTTGCTGAATGGGAAAAATCAATCCATTCACGTTCCCTTATCGGAAGCGGGCGAACCGTAGGCGGAATTCAGGGAGCAATTAAAAACTTCATGTCTTTCAAGCATTCGGGAGTAAAAGAGGCAAAAGACATGACAGTAACTCACTGGTCCACAACATGTTTTAAATGCCATCTGCCGCAGATAGAGGACGCAACGGATGAGGTTGCGGCCCAGATAGCAGAGGCCTACATGAAAAACGACAGGGCAACCCTTGCAAAGGTCAACATCAACTGTCTTGTCTGCCACAATAAAATGGCAGTCACGCATCAGTGGCGGGACGGAAAACCTGAGAAGAACACCGTCTATGGCACAAAAGACGGCTCTCACATGGATAAGATATACAAAAACCGGAAGAAGAGCGCCACAATGACGGCATCCGTTATGTGCGGGCAGTGCCATCAGGGGCCGCTTATTGACAGGCCGGTAACAACCCAGTGTTCAACGCTCTATGGAAGCTATTTCAATGCATACTTGCCTGCAGGCGGAGACAAGACCTGTCAGGAATGCCACATGAAGGAAGTGGACGGGCACTCTATGTTCAGCTTCAGAGACCGGAACTATAATGACCCTGCAATGGTTAAAAGGGCCCTTGATGTAGAGGTTGACGTGAAGAAGGGTTACAAATCCATTGAACTTCCTAAACTGCCTCCGTCGGCAAAGGTTATCGTAAAGATAACGAATAACGCAGGCCATAGAATACCTGACGGCTGACCTTCCCCGAAGAGAGTGGTCCTGGATGTGACCGCAAAGACAAAAGACGGGAAAGAGGTATTTAAATCCGAAAAGATATACATGCTTCACGCAGGCGACAGCCGCAATGAGGGCGACCAGATGGTTTACGGCCCTGCAAATAAGCTAAGCTTCCTTGAAGAAAATACATTCCAGCCGCTCCAGACAAAGATGGAAACCTATGAGGTAAAGTTTCCTGAAAACGTCAAAAATCTGGATGTGAATGTTGAGCTCAGATTCCAGTACGGCCCTGAGGTGGGGACTATCGGCAAGGATAGCTGGGTTCTCTACAAAACAACAAAAGAAGCAAGCATTAAGTAGATGTTATGTGTGTCCGGTATGTGCTTGCACATGCCGGACACATCTCTCACCGCCACGGCTCAATGATAACTTTTATGGATTCTTTGCCTTCCGCGACAAGCTTAAAACCAAGCTGCGCCTCAGACATGGGAAGTTTGTGCGTAATCATATCCTTAACATTCACCCTTCCGGCCTTGATAAATTCTATGGCAGTTTCAAGGTCAGAAGGCGCTGCCCCGTATGATGTCACCATCTTTATCTCATTGCGCCAAAAATCATTGATTGGAACGGATACATTAATTCCGGGCTCAGGCACCGCGAAAAATAAAATCCTGCCGCCCTTATCAACGGATTGAAGCGCCTGCTCAATCGCGGGCATCGCGCCTGTGCATACAATCACGCAGTCCGCAAGCCTTCCGTCATTTAATTCCCTAATGCGCTTTGGAACATCTTCTTTGGCATTGATTACATTGTCTGCCCCGAATTTCTGAGCGGCATTCAAGCGGTATTCATTTATGTCAGTCGCGATAATCCTTTCCGCTCCTACTGCCTTTGCCAGATTGATATGAAGCAGCCCTGAAATCCCGCTTCCCATCACAAGGACGCTTTGCCCTGCCTTTAGATTTGCAACCCTCTGGCCGCGAAGGACGCACGCCAGAGGCTCTATGAACGTGCCCTCTTCGTAAGACATATTTTCAGGAAGGATATAAACTCCGCTCTTAACATTTATCTCAGGAACGCGGAGATATTCGGCGAAACCTCCAGGGTCGTAATTAGTTTTGTGAAGTGTTTCGCACGCAGTATGATAGCCGCTCAAACAGTAGCGGCATGTATTACAGGGAACATGGTGGGACACGAAAACCCTGTCGCCGATTTTATAATTCTTTACGCCTTCGCCGACCTCAACAATCTCTCCTGTGATCTCATGGCCGAGAACTCGCGGGGCCTTTTTTATACGATACCATTCCATCACATCGCTTCCGCAGATGCCGCTTGCCATGACCTTGACGAGAAGCTCACCCTTCCCTATCTTTGGGACAGGCCTCTCCTCAACACGGACGTCGTTATTCCTGTAATACATCGCAACTTTCATAGAGAATAATATAACATACGCTGAGCTTAAAAATTTATTGCAAAAAAATGAAGGCTATGCCATATTTAAGACAGTTATTTAAAGAAATGAAAACCATAAAGAATAAGCCCCGCAGAGCAGTTCCTGCAAACCCATCTTTGCGACCGTTTAAAGAGGCATGGGACGATATAGAAACCTCCCTTAGAAAAATAAAACCTCATTTTAAAAGTGTCAAAGAGGCAATGGCGCAGGCAAGAAGAAGACCTTCTTCGTAATTAGGAGAAGCTAATGGAGAAAAAAGAACTTGTATTAGGTATTGATTACGGCGGGAAATACACCGGCATTGCAATGGTTGACCGCAGGAATAATCAAGTGTTGTAAAGATGGCTATGATGTCAAAAGAATCTTATACCCTCGGCATTGATTTTGGAAGCCAGAATATTGGCATAGCCCTTCTTCGCCACACCGATCAAAAGCCCAACGAACCGATATATGCCGGAACGCTTCGGGTTGATACTGGTGGGCAAGAGGGACTTCCTACTAAAGTAAATGACCGTAAAACTGCAAGGAGGATGCGAAGGACGCAGTCCACCAAGAAAAGGCGGTTAAGGCTTTTAAGGGATTCCTTGAACTCTCTTGGCATCGATGAAGATGCGATAAATTCTATTATCTCTTTTTCAAGAAGGAGAGGTTATTCATGGGTCAAAAATGATGAAGGTGGTTATAGAAATAAAAATAAAAAAGAAGATGAATATTTTCAATTTGGAGTAAGCAGAAAAGACAGCTTTTTACCTGCACTTCAAATAGAGATAGAAAAATGCTTACCCGAAGAAAAGAGAGAACAGGTTTTTCAGATATGCAAAAACATTCTCGATAAAGAACCGGACGATGACATTAGACCTGTTCGTTTTGATAACAGAAATCCAAGTAAGTGCAGATGGGACGATGGGGAAGGTGGCTGCAATAATAATGTTCCAGCAGCAAAAAATGCTGTTGACATGCGGCTCAATCAATCTCTTTATATAAAAACTATTCCTGTTTTTGATTCACTGAATGAGAATAAGAGGCAAGATTTTTGCAGGAACCTTGATTCCTACATTTCAAGATTTGCCGAATTTGCGTATAAATATCAAAAAGCATTTAAAACGGAAGATACTGGCGTGCTTGATGCATTGAAAAAGCAATATTCAAATAAAGGCGATAAGTTTAAAAAACTATGTGGAAGCTGCCGACAAGTTAAAGAATGTTATCTGAAAAAGAGAATTGATTTTAAAGATTTTCTTTTCGATATCGAAAAATTTTCCGGGAAAAACTTCAATATGAAGGAAAACTTTAACGGCTATTATCACAAAGAGATTGATAATATTGTATTGAACAGTCAATCGGGCAGATTAAGTTTTTGCAGAGAACATTCCGATGTTTATATCCAATACATGCTATCTCACAAAGATATTCCTTATAAGCAGACTATTGAAGAAAAAGACATAAAATCCCGTCAGCAGCAGATACTTTTCGGCAAGATATGGCGGTTTGTTGAGGCAAGGCTTCTTCCCCTCACAAACGGGAAAATAGATAGAATAGCTGTTGAAAGAAACGCCTTTGACCTTCTGGCAATTCCTTTTGAAGACAAGACGAAACTAAGTGAGAGAAAGGTAAATGAGCTTTACTGGCATGGCCCCCAATATGGTTATAAGAGTACAAAGGAAATGCTCTTTAAAGAATTTGATGGCAACTGCTGTTATTGCCCGAACAAATTCCCTGAAAGTGAGTTTGTAGAGGTTGAGCATATTCTACCGAGATCAAAATTTCGTTTTGACAATTATTTTAATTTAGCGCTTGCCTGCAAAAGCTGTAACGCTCTAAAAGGCAATAAGACCGGGCTTGAATTCAAGCCTATTCATCCAAATGCATATAAGGCTTACTCTAAATATGTTGATGCCCGAGAAGGACAGAACTTAAAACATATATTTCATACTATCAAGAAAGGAATATTGAATCTTCTAACAAGAGGGGATGCAAAAGCCGAAACTCAATTATCGATAATCGGGCAAAATCTTTTTGAGGCGACGACCACTCAGAAAGGGCCGAGACCGCTGGCAAGATTCCTCTCTCAGCGAATAAGTAGTATCTGCGGCAAGGCTCCTGAAATAAAGCTTCTTAACGGAAGGCACACGGCGGTCTACAGGAGATTAATCTTTCCTGACTTCGATAAACTTGCCGAAAAAAATAATGCTGAAAGGGAAGATACTATCAATCATGCCATTGATGCAATGCTTGTTGCTTTTCAGATGCCAGATTACGCATGGCATAAAAAGGGTTTTCATGATTATAAAGACTATGAATATTGGGCTAATAGAGTAAAGAATTTCGCTCCTGAGAAAGATAGCGAAGGATTGCCCGTATTCAGTCCTGAACGTCATCCCAAGCCCATATTAGGTTTTGAGAAACCATCCGTAGTAAGTTCAAATTATTATTCCATAGACATCCTGAGCACTTCATGGAATAGAAGGCATATGGCTACGCATAAACAAGAGCCATACGGTATGTCAAATAAAAAGGATCCTACAAAAGAAGGAGTGCCGATAAGAAAAGAGCCTGCATCAAATATCGTCAAAGAAATTCTTGATGCAGAAAATAAGGAGAAGCTGAAAAAGTTTATAGATAGAATTTCGCATCCTGTTTTAAGGGAAAATCTTCTTCTCGCGTTAGAGGAAGAACATTACAAAGAAATAACTGCATGCATGCTCGTAAAGTGGCTTCAAAGAACTATTAGCAACACGGTTGAAAAAAGCCGTGAAAAGAAAAAATCGTATTTTTCAAACCACCCGAGTTCACTGCTTCGTAAGAAATATCTTGAAGATTTTGTATGTGCTGATATAGATGACATATTGGTGTCGCCTCAGGCAAAAATTCCACCGAATATCAGCATAAGAATGGCTGTAGCTTCTAACATGAAAGGGCAGATTAATCTTAAAAGAAGCGACAAAATAAGACCGGATAGATTCCATCATTATATGTCTCAACCTAACATTAAGATGAAAATCGTTGCTTATAAGGCAAATTCTGCTGGAGTTATAGACAGATCAAATCCTGCTATCCTTGAAGTGATGCAGAGTTGGCAGGTGCTGAATAATAAGAAAGAAAAAATAATTGAGGACGAAAATCATGTCTTGAATGGAAGAATCCTTTCAAACGGTATTAAGGAAAAAGATTTCCTTATGAAATGGGAAGCAGAACTCAAGAAATATTTCGCATCTAAATCCTTTAAGGAATGGCATCGCATTACTCAGGGAAACTATCTTGAATACGAAAATGGAGACGGATTTTTCATTAGAAATTTCAAAAAAGAAAAAGACGGATATAAAGATGGCAATCTAAAAGGCATCGTTAAGGTCTGGCGGTCGCCGTATAAATGGCTGGCAAATGGTGATAGCGCTTAAATAAATTCCTTTTAGATGGCCATCATAATTTAACCTTTAAATATCCTAACCCCTATTTGGCTAACTAAGCGTTGCATTATTCATGCAAGAGGCATTAGCTGGAGTGCCAGGGGCGTTTTACAGTTTTCCAAGCTCTTTGATTTTCGCAAACCCCTCAGGGTTTATTTCAAAAAATAGCTTTTCGGAAAATTTTTAAACTTGCACTGAGAAACCCATTGAATCTACAGCAAAATGTGAGCGGCTTCAATCTCTTTTATCAAAGAACCCTAACTGTAACATACCATATATTATTGTGAGCATCCCACTGCGCCAGCGCTTCAATCTCTTTTATCAAAGAACCCTAACTGTAACTACATAATAATGTATCCATTCTTTTGCCCTCCTCCAGCTTCAATCTCTTTTATCAAAGAACCCTAACTGTAACCACACAACGCCTTACTTACCCTTTTGCCGAGTTCTGCTTCAATCTCTTTTATCAAAGAACCCTAACTGTAACTGAATATTACGATGCGAAACTTGGGGGATATTGGGCTTCAATCTCTTTTATCAAAGAACCCTAACTGTAACTCTTGCAGACTGGCAAGTCAATCGTAACATCGTCCCGCTTCAATCTCTTTTATCAAAGAACCTTAACTGTAACTAGTGGAAAACATCTCTATAGACGGCGGCAACAAGCTTCAATCTCTTTTATCAAAGAACCCTAACTGTAACATCATCTGGTCATTTTAGTTTCTCAATAAATTCTCGTGCGCCTTTTAGGGCGCTCCTCACTGTATCAACTCTATGAAGCATACCACGGTAATACCCCGCAATATGAAGCTCCTCATACAACGCATCAAATAACCTTGGGAGTTTGCCGTTATGGATAGTAGCATATTTTTTAAGGGCTTTCTCGTATTCTTCCACCTTTTTGGGAAGATCCTTTTTAGGCACTCCCCTCTTTAATAGGTATGCATTGATCGCCTCAAGCACACCGAGATAGGCTACGCCGCATGCAGATTTTACGTATTTCTTGTCGACGTATATGCCTTCCTCTATTGCTGTTTTGCTTAACAGTTCTTTTGCATTCTGCAAATATCTAAGCGCCTCTTTCTGCATCTATTTCGCTCCCTTTGCGTTCTCAAAGTATCTGGTAGACTCTTTCATGGTTCTGTTATATGATTGCATTATAAGCCGAAAATTTCAAGAGAACCGCTAATCTGCTTTTAGTGCCTGCTTAGTTCTTCTTTGCTTGCGGTGACGCCTTTAATCTTTTTCGGAGATTTTTTAGCCGCCTTTGCCTTGAGGCCTTTGTAAATCTCATAAGCAGTCTTGGGAGTGGCGTTGTCATGGACCATCGCCCGGACAGCC
>Ga0172368_10004181_pt1 | contig 16894 bp, 8 predicted proteins | sample Lak11m_FD_114540 | JGI IMG/M metagenome (GOLD analysis project Ga0172368, IMG submission 114540) | Freshwater microbial communities from Kabuno Bay, South-Kivu, Congo - kab_022012_11m | ecosystem: Environmental > Aquatic > Freshwater > Lake | place: Democratic Republic of the Congo: South-Kivu...
CAGTTGGGATGTCGTATTGCACTGGCTTGTGGGCTGGAGGATTCCGCAATGATCCTCGGGGGCGGGAACTGGGCAGCAGCAGAGTTGCGTAGCCCACCTGAAGGGATTATCAACAACGCTAACGGGGCAAAGTCCGGCAATGTGAGATTCATGATCCCATTCGCCGGAGAAAGTGAACATCGGCGTGCGTTGCTCACGAAACTGATAGAGCGCACGTCTCTTTCCGGAGCTGCCACCAAAACGAAAATCTTTAGCGGAGCATCCCTTCCAGAGATTCCGTCACTTTCTGAATACCAGGCAGTCTGCGAACAAGAAGAAACGCTTGTTTTGGGTGAACGGCTCACATTCGAAGCCGCCCCTTTGACTTTGCCGCTTACTCGTCGATCTGCGTTTAATGTTCTATTCAGCGGCTACAACGATCAGATTCACGACGGACTGCTGTCCGCTATGCTTTACAGCCTGTCTTTCGCCGACGGCTTTGATGAAGTCATTTACTTCAACGCTCGAGGGGTCGCTCCCGGAGGAGCATTCTCAGCCGCCGCGCAAGTTCTCGGTGCGCGCTTCAAAATGTTCGACGATATTTCTGCGCTACCGTTACAAGCGATATCAGACAATCTTGGGGTTCGCCGCATCGCGCTAATCGTCGACGGTCTCGATTCCGAGAAAATACTACATCCAGCTCCTGCGTTTAAATCTCCCAAGCCCGGCGACCCGCCAAGCCCGGCTGACCTCTTAAAACATCTCGCAGAAGACGGCCCGAGGAAAGGCACATTTGTATTTGCCTTTGTCGACCGTTGGCAGCGCTGTGCCACCGCATGCAAAGACCTTTTCTCCTTTTTCGAATTACGCGTGGCGTATTGCATGAATGAGGACGATGCCGGATCACTTGTGAGTGGAGGAATTGGCAAGTTCAAAGGCATTGAAAAACCTAACCGCGCTGTATTCGTAAACAAAATGACGAATGACATCGCATGGTTCCGCCCATATATTCAGGAAAGCTCTCGATGAAACGATTTCTGCTCACATGGTACGGAATCACAGATTTTCGTGCTTCTCTGGGATTCGAGAATACAGATGGACCCATCGCAGGCGCGCTGGCGGCGGAGCCGTATTCAGATGTCGTCATCCTGGGCTACACACGAATGGACAACGACTCAGCTGCCTGTGCTCAGGCCCAGCGAGGCTTTGCGGCTGAATGGAATGCAATCCGCGCTGTTGGGTATGAAAAAGACAGGGAAGCCACCCGCGCATTCATCACCAAATTCGCCAACACCAACGCCGCACACGCACATTTCACCGCATGGCTGAAAGAAAAGGCCGCGAAAAGCGGTTCACGCATCCGCTTCCAAAGCGAAAAATTGCGCGAACTCAATGACACCGAAGGTATTTATGCTGTCGCCATGCGCGCTTTGGACTTGGTGGCACATGAACCTGACGATAAACAAGTCACGCTCTACCTCAGTCCTGGCACGCCGGTCATGGCGTTTGTCTGGGCTTTAGCTGCGCTGAACCACCCTGATTTAAAAAAAAGACTCATCGCTTCGTCTGTCATCGGCAAGGGGCCAGAAGTTGTTCCGTTGCCAGTCGAGTGGCTTGAACGACATGCTGCACAGCAGGAGACGCTGCACGCCACAGTGGATGAAGGCGACGATTTCGATGTGGTCTACCACCTGTTTGGCGAGCAAAGAATGCCCTCGCTCCTGGGCATTCGGCAGTTCAATTCCAAGCGTCATGTTTTCTTGAACTCGCCGCGCTACCCGGCCGCCTGCATGAAGCCGTTCATCCAAGAAGGCGGATTCGGAGAACTCACGGTTGATCCTTGGAATGCTCGTGACACCCACGAAACCATCGTCCGCGATGTCCGTCGCCTGCCGACCAAGGCGCGTATCGGGATCAATCTAACCGGTGGTACAAAGCTGATGTTCGCGGGTGCGCTCTCAGCTGCTCGCGCTTTAGGGGCAGTGCCTTTTTACTTCGATAGCCCTCATCGCAGCGTGACTTTCATTGACAGTCTGCACCGCGAGGGTATCAAGCCGATTGATTCGGTGGAGCCTTTTCTACGACTCAACAGCGATGGGTTGAATTTGGCGGAAAAGAGCGAGATGGAAGGCATGTCGCCAGATAGCCAGCGGTTGACCGAAACGCTCTGGGAACAGCGCTACAAAATGGGCAAGTTGTACAGAAATCTGAATAAGTTTTGCGATACCTTCACGCCCTTTCATTTGCATGAAGGTGGCTTTGACTTCAAACTGGAAAAAAATGAAACGGCGAAAGTCCAAGGGTACGGCTTAGACATGGCATTTGAGAACTGGCCTGGTTTCGCTAGTTTTCTGTGTGGTGGCTGGTTTGAAGAATATGTGTATCTGCTGTGCAAGCCCTACGAGGATGCTGGCGTCATTCATGATTTACGAATCAATGTTAAGTTGGACCTGAACATCACAGGTCAGCAGAGCATGAATGCGGCATACAACGAGATTGACATTGCCTTCACCGACGGCTACTCGCTCTACATCGTGGAGTGCAAGGCAGGCAATGTGACACAAGAACAAGTGATGAAGTTGCAAAACCTCGTCCGCATCTATGGCGGGGTAGAGGGCCGAGGCGTCTTAGCCTGCTGTTTCCCACCCAATACGGAATCTGTTAAGAAAAAAATCAAGGACGCACGGCTGACGCTCTGGCAAGGATCGAAAAACTGGCCAATCCCCGAGCAGATTAGGGCCCTGATGGACGAAATTGCTGCTCATTCTCAATCCACTGGGATGGCTGTATGACGCTCCATCTGGTGTGCGACATCTCCGGTGGCATGGGTGAAGGCGGCAAGCCTTTCGTCCTGCGAACCCTGGCTACGACCGTGGCGCAATGGGTGCGGCTTGAATATGGTCACGCTGAAATCAAGCTATGCGCTTGGGCTGACGAAGCGAGGCCTTGGGTTGACTGGAGCATTACAGATGAGTTCCCTGCAGAGATGCTTGTCTGCAAAGGTGCTGCCAACGTCATGGCGCTGATTCAACTGGTGGGTAATGAGTCGCACGACAAGGTTCTGATTCTCACAGATGGATTTTGGACAAGAGACGACACAAAGGCAATGAACCGCTGGCAAGAGGGCTTGCCAACGAACACGCTGCGCATCATCCAAATCGGTGCGGATGCCAACCCGCATCTATCCAAGGAACTCAAAGGCGCAAAGGTGTTTGCCGCAGAAGAAGTGCTTGCCGTGCTCGACGGTTGGCTTCAAGAGAATGAGCAATGGGCATGACGCTTTGGAAAAGTTTTGGTGCAAGCGTTCGCGGCCCCGGCCACATCACCGGAGGTTTACCGAATCAGGATGCGTGGGCGGCTTTCCACCATGCCTGGGGTGATGGCATCGTCGTTTCCGACGGGGTTGGCTCCAAGCCCTTCTCGAACTTTGGCAGCCATGCCGCATGTCTTGCTGTGGAGTTAGCGGCTCATGCCTGCTGCGCTGGTGGTGAAATTGAACGCAACTCGCTATTTAGCAGCATCCAAGCCAACTGGCTGAGGCTTGTCGCTCCTCTGGCGCCCCGCGATTGCGCGACCACCTGCCTCTTCGGGTTGCGCATGGATGGTGCAATTCACCTAGGGATGCTCGGCGACGGCCTTGCTGCTGTTGTTAAGCGTGATGGATTAGTTGTTTCGCTATCGGAAAACAAGACGCAAGGTTTCTCCAACATCACCACAGCGCTTTCGTCCAATGTCTCTGTGAATGACTGGCGATATTTGTTGTTGCCGGAGGCGCAGTGCATCGCAGTCCTTCTCTGCACCGACGGCGTGGCGGACGATTTGGATAATGCTGACGGGTTTGTGACTGGTTTCGTCGAAACGCATCGAGACCTTGCAGCCATAAGCACTAACCGGCGTATCCAGGAGATGCTCGAAAACTGGCCAACGCCCAGGCACAGCGACGACAAAACTCTCGCCTGCCTGTGCCATGACGAGGTCGCTGATGAGTGAATTTAAACCGCAAACTCCGAAGCCGCTTGTGGATGAATATGGAAACGTCCATCAGATTACCGATGAGCTTGCGCGTGGTGGTCAAGGCGTGGTTTATCGTACCAAGGATGCGGATTTGGCTATCAAGCAACCGCTGAACGATTCTGGTCAGCCAGACAAATCGGCCAATTTGCGTGAGCGTTTCCAACATATCCGTTTGCTGCCCATCCCACCACGGATTCCTGTTTCCCTGCCACTCGCTATCTTGCGAGACGAGCCGGGCTACGTGATGCGTCTATTGAACGGCATGAAGCCGTTCGCGGTTTTCGATTTGGACGGCAAAAGCAAGAAGAAGCTAGAAGATGAGAAATCAGTTTTACCCCACTGGCTGGCGAATATCCCCGACAAAGAGTTGGCGCTTCGGCTGCTGTATTACGCGCAAACTGGCTCCACCCGCATTCGTCTGCGTGTGCTTGCGAAGTGCGCTGCCATCCTCGCACGCCTTCACAGCGCGGGGCTGGTGTATGGCGACATTTCCACCAACAACGCCTTCATTGGCGAGAGTATGACCAAGGATGTATGGCTGATAGATGCCGACAACATGCGCTTGGAATTGCTTAGCGGGGGCGTGTCCGTCTATACGCGGGGTTATGGTGCGCCGGAGGTGATGCAAGGCCACGATCAGTCCCGTCCGCGCACCGACTGCTGGGCTTTCGCAGTGATGGCCTTCAAGCTACTGGCGCTGTGCCATCCCTTCATCGGCAACAAAGTGCTGCAAGCTGAGGACGACGATGGCGGCTGGGATGCCGCGCCGAAGGCGAGAGGCGACGGTGCTCCTGCCAGCATAGAAGATCAAGCATACGCCGGGTATCTACCTTTTGTGGATGACAAAGATGATGACTCCAACAAGGGCGTTGGTGGCCTGCCCCGCGTATTGGTCGCCACAGAAGGGTTGCGCCGTCTGTTTCAGGAAACTTTCGGCGCAGGGCGGCGAATCCCGCACCGCCGCCCGGTAATGGCGTTTTGGGCGCTGGAACTTGCGAGAGCTGCGGATCAGTCGCTTGACTGCTCCGAATGCGGCATGAGTCATTTTGCCGATGAACACGCGCAATGCCCGTATTGCGGCACGGTACGTCCAGCCTTCATCCGCGTCAAAACCCCGCGCTGGGCGATGTTGATTCCCTCCAACGAAACGGAGTTCGCATTGCCGCATCGCCTGTTTCACCCGTTTTCATTCCAGCATCACGATGACGTAGCATACGAAGCCGTGCTGAATTTCCCGGCCCAAACCGCAGCGCCCGTGCGGGGCACGCAGGCTTTCCCGGATAAGCTCACCTTCGAGTTCGTGGCGGAAGGTAAATGAAATTTCAGGACATTCCCGCAAACATTCTGACTGTTCGAATCAAGCGGACTGACAAAGGCGAAGCCCTGAAAGAGCAGCCTGTATTCTCGGTGGATGCCAATCCATCCCGCATGGATGAATTTGAAATCCGCTTGAAGGATGCTGTGGCCTTCGTCCACCCCGTCGTGGCCACAGACATCCGCCGCCTCAACGTCGAACTTGCCAGCGGTCGAGCCCTGCTCGCACAGCTAGCCAATAGCGCCGCTGATGGCAGTGTCGAATTGCAAATCGCTTTTTTCACAGGTGATTGTCTAGAAATGGGCGATGTCGATATCGGGGTAGACGAATATGTAGAAGACGGGCTTAGAAAGATGGGGGATGACTTCAAGGGGCAGCGCCTTTACGTGGGACTGGATGATCTCTGCTGCTTCCGCCAAGGAGAAAACGCATTTTTCTTTTTGACTGCAGGCCCCGCCATTGATAAAGATCTGATGTCAGAGGCGGAAGAAACGCACCAGACCGCAGGAGCTGAGCCGACTCGAGGAAGTTCCTTTTGCATCACCGGCGACGGCATCCACTTCGTTGCTACTGAAAAAACTGTGACGGGTGGCAACTCCATCTTCATTGCCACTCGTCTGACTGGACGAAGGAAGGCACCCGACCGAGCCCTACGCTTGGCCAAAGGCAGGCTACATTTTGTGGATTGGACGCAGGCGGGGCAAATCCAAATACTCGCCAAAGCGCAAATGACCGCGCTCACCCAGGACGATGGTAGCTACCTGAAAAAGTGGGATGAATTTGGCGACTCGGAAGGTGCGCTGCTGCTCCAACAAGCGCGTGATGTGGGCGCTTTGGAATTCACCGAGCTGACCCGGAAACGGGACGGAACTGTCACGGTTCGCCTCGTACAGGTATCTGATTCGGCATTGAGCTTACTGAGAAAAGGTGAAGTACCTGAAGTTGAGCTGGTGACTGAACGGCCGGAATACTTGCGGAGCGACACTTTCAGCTTCAAGGACTTTTCAAGCGAAATTGAGCAGGCTGAGAAAGCGGTTGAATTTGGCAAAAAACACGAGCTGCGCGAGGAAAAAAAATACTTCAGCGTTGCTGGGTTTGACGATGACGCCTGCATGCTCACGCTCAAAACCGAGACTCTGCCTGAGGAATCGGGCACGCTCATCCTATCACTGGCGGGTGAAACCACCCAGATCAAGCGTCGCATAGCTGCTCGCAAAGCCATTTTGGAAGGCCGGTCCGCCAATCCCCAGCTTGGTCTGTTGATTGAGGAACAAGGGAAAATTGCGCCTGTCCGCTTGCCGCAAAAAATCCCGCCGCTCACAGCGTTTGTTCAGAAAAAAATATTTGTGAGAGAAAAAAATGGGAAAAAAGAACCAAGTCCGCCAACCCTCAAGCAGGAAAAGGCCATTGAGGTCGCGCTGAACACACCAGACATCGCGCTCATTCAGGGGCCGCCTGGAACCGGCAAAACTACGGTCATCGCAGCCATTCTTGAACGCTTAAACGAAATGGCCGACAAGCGTGGCGCGCGCATCAAAGGCCAGGTGCTGCTGACCGGATTTCAGCACGATGCCGTGGAAAACATGATCGAGCGGATCTCACTCAATAGTCTGCCTGTGCCGAAATTCGGCAAGCGGTCTGGAGCGGCGGCTGATGATTTCAGCAGCTTCGAGCGCAACCTTGAGGACTGGTGCCGCAAACTTGCCACTGAACTGCGTGAGCGCAACCCACAGATTGCGGACATAGAACAGGAAAGGCAAATCAAAAACCTGTGCTTGCAATATATCCAAGCACCGTCACGCACTCTGGCGGCCAGCCTTGCCGTAAAGATCGCATCGCTCGGCATTGCCATTCTTGGTGAAGACGGCGCACGGCGTGCCACGAATCTGGCGGCGACCCTTGCACACGAGGAAATGCTTAACGACGACTCCACCCGATGGATTGATGCAGCGCGCCGTCTGCGCGTTAGTTATGAAAGTTTTGCCGACGATGGACCGGAAAGGGCGGTGGACGCGCTGGAAGACCTGAGGGACGCGCTTGAAGAAAGCGAATTCAAGTTGTTGGACCAAGCCAGCCTTTGGCGCAGTGAAGATGGCCCTGCGCCGTTTTTGGGTGAATTGGCCGCGCTGAAAAAGAGGCTTCTCTTCCGGTTCACCGCTCCGCCGGTATTCCGTGTGGAAAAGCAGAACGACGCGGTGATTGCGCTGGTGGACTTTGCCATCCAGCGTATCAAGACCGTGGGCCATTCTGCGACCAACAAAAAGTCCGCAGCGCTGGCCGAGTTTCTGGCCGAACTTGAGAGCAACCCCTACGGGATGGTGGATGCCTTTTCCGAATACAGCTTTGCCTTTGCTGCGACCAGTCAGCAAAGCGTTAATCGTGAAATGCGAAAACGCAAGGGACTTACCGGGCGCGATGTCGACGAGGGCCAGAAAGGTATTATGGAATACGAATATGTCATCGTGGACGAAGCCGCCCGCGTCTCACCCCGCGACTTGATGATTCCGATGGCGCAGGGCAAGCGCATCATTTTGGTGGGTGATCATCGGCAATTGCCCCACATCATTGACGAAGCGGTGGCGCGTCAGATGGAGGCAGGCGAGGCAGGCGAGGCAGGTTCGGACGAAAATGACTGGCTCAAAGAATCCATGTTCCAGTATTTGTTCGCCACCCGCCTGAAAACGCTGGAAGAAAACGACGGTATCACCCGTCGCGTGACGCTCGATAGGCAGTATCGGATGCACCCGCTTCTGGGTAGTTTCATCAGCCGCAACTTCTACGAACGCTTCGACCCAACGGAACAATTCGGCTCTGGACGGCCTGCTAGCGACTTCGCTCACAACCTGTCCGAAACGGGCGGAAAACCTGCTGCATGGTTGGATGTACCTGCAGCCAAAGGCAAGCACCAACGCAGCGGAACCAGTTGGACGCGCCCGGCGGAAGCAACGGCCATTGCTCACCAGTTGCAAGCGTGGATACATTCAGATGCAGGCAAAGACCTCTCGTTTGGTGTGATTTCGTTCTACAAGGCACAGGCCGACAGCATCAGGGAACAACTCAAAAGAGAGCTTGGCGGCATCGCCGACGATGAAAAAAAATTGCGCGTCGGAACGGTGGACTCTTTCCAGGGAATGGAGTTTGATGTCGTATTCCTTTCGGTGGTGCGAACCTTGCCACAGAACTGGAAGCCCAAGAGCGATGATCGCGAAAAGCAGGCTAGGGGGCTGTTTGGCCACCTTTGCCTCTACAACCGACTGAATGTCTCTATGAGCCGTCAGAAGAAACTGCTGGTGGTCGCTGGCGATGCTGGCTTGCTTCAAAACTCACTTGCAAAAGAGTTTGTACCTGGGCTGGTAGATTTTCTCGAACTCTGCCGGGGGCAAGGGGTAATGCTGTCATGCTGAGGCTCCTTGACTACGGCAAACCTGCTCCCTTCGGTGGAATCATCGGCGTATCGCGTCATCTTGCCTGGCCGGTGAACGCCTTTCGTGTGACCTTACCCAGAGTTCTTGACGATGGCGATGGCTTGAACGCATTTGAGCGCGTTGTTCTGAAACTGCTTGAAGTCGTCGGTGTGATGGATGCGGATGCGCTGGCGGATGAAACCCGTATTCCACTCGATTTGGTCAAGGGCGTTCTTTTGCGCTTGCAGGACAAAGGGTTTATTGACGAATACAAGGCCATCATCAAACAAGAGCGAAATGAGGGCTTATACGAGGAAGGCAATTCCCCGGTGTTCGTGACCGCACTTTTGTTCCGTGAACTTGTTACTGGGAAAATTTTGCCATTTCTGCATCAACTGGACGATGCAAATCCCTTGCAGAAAAAGGAGGGCGAGGAGAAAGATTTTCGGACGATCCGTTGGGATGCTTCTCACAAAAGAAATGCCCCAACACAACGTGATGTCATCAATACATTGCGGGCCATGAAGAAACGCGCGGCAGTATTGGGCATGGAATACAAAATGCCCCCTGTCCAGCAGATCACGATAATCGCCGAACCCGAGTTTTATCACCTCGATTGTCCCATTGCCATTCAGAAAAGCGACAGCGAGTTCCGTATCGCGGATCCGTTTGGAAACGGATTTTCTCTGATCCTTGAAAAAGCCTTCGAGCAATTACTGGAGCAAGAGGATAAGCTGGCTGGCTGGCTGCTCGATTGGAAACAACGACTGAGTACTCCCGGCCCCGGGAAACAGGACGCAAGACCCAAAGAACCTTTCGAGACGAATGCCAACTGGCAACGCTACCCGAAGCTTATTTCCAATTTAAAACCTGCAAGAAGCGTACAATTTCGAACCCTTGCCAATATCCGTGCGTCCATAGAATGGGCGCTGTTCTACGCCTGTTGCGTTCGCCCATTCAAGGACGTTATCGCAACACTCAAATACACCGAACAGAGCCAACACGCCGCATTGCTGGAACAATCGGCGCAGGCTATCGGGCTTGAGCGGCCATCGCAAGGTTTTAGGCCGATTCGTGAAGGAAAGCTGCGGGACTTTGAAAATGGTGGCGCATACCAAGAAACGGTTCTCGCGATTGCCATCCTTCAAGCGCGCTATGACGCAGGGCACCCTTTGCGGCGCCTTGCCGCTGCGCACCCATATCTGATCAACCGTCTTATCGCCATCAGCGACAAGCGCAACCCAAAGGTACATGGCCAAGGAGGGGCGGATGCGCCGCAGCATGAAAGGACCGACGATCCGTTCATGCGCACAGTCGTTCACACACTCGTCCCGGACATTGTGTTTTCCGACACGCCAACTTTCATCTCGGATAAGGATACGCAAGTTGATGAACTGCTGGATGCTCGCGCCAGTATCCAGGCCGAGTTCGGCTTCAAGCTGTTCAATCGCCTTAGCATGCACCTGCAAGATCGTTTGATTCATGCAGAGCGTTTCTTCCTATCGTGCCATGACGGTGATGATGCTGCGACCTATGTCGGCGACCTTTATGGCGCAGCCCAAGCGTCATTTGAGAAACTATTGGCAGGCAGGCTACCGCCCGATGCCAGCGATACCCAGCTTATCGGCATGGCTGAAAGCAAGGCTGTCGCGGCCGACCTCTGCGAGGTATTGCCTGAAAGTTTGCGAACCGTCAAAACACTGACAGTACGTCAAACGCTGCAGGGTGGCAGCCAATCCTTGGGCGCTTGCGCCATCGCATTGCTGTTAGTGTCTGACGAAGATGCCCTTGCCGCAATTCACGACACGCAGCCGACCTTCGTAGGCGATATGGCAAACCTCATTATTCGGCGCGGCCACGGCAACGAGCCACTGCCTTTGCCCAAGGCAAAGATTGCGGAACTCCGTAAAGCAGCCTTCTCAACTATCAAAACACTTTTAGAGCAATGACAATGGAAAACTCGGAAAAAGAAGCTGCCCTCATACAGAGAGAAGCTAGTGTAGCTCTGCGAGAAAAGCAGGTTAACGCTGATCGTCAGGCGATTGAGGCAGAGAAAGCGAAGCTGACTGAGCGAGAGAAAACCATCATCATTGCGGAGCAAAAACGTGAAGCAGGCTTTGCTGATGAACGTGCCACCTTGAACTATGAGTTGCGCGACAAACGTAATCAGGCAGAAGCGGAAATATCGAACATCAGAGCAAAGAAGCTCCTCGAGCTTGACGATGAAGTTGCAAAACTAAAGTCCACGCGGCTGGATGAGATATCCAATGCTGAGAATATGGAGCGTGAACGTGTTCGCTTGGAAATCGTCAAGGAGCGCGAAGCCTGGACAAATCAGCAGAGCGATGATCGCAAGAAGTTGAATGCAGATCGCACGGAACTTGAGAAACAAAAGGGTGCGCTATCTGCCTTGCAGAGTGAGGTTGAAGGTCGAAAGGTAGAGCTCGAAAGCGCAGAGAGGATTATCGAGCGCAAAGAGCAACGACTGGAGCTGCAATGGCAGAAACGCAATGAGCAACTGCAGGATGAAGTAGAGGAGCAAATTGGAGAGCGCCGCAAGTCACTGGAGGCTACGGAAGCCAATTTCAGGGCGGAAAATGCTCGACTGCGTGAAGCTCTGAACATTCAGACCGGACTCGTCAGTGTGTTTGAGCAGTTGAAGCAACAACTAGGCGGCAAAGACCCCGCTGAAATTCTGCTCGTGCTGAACAGCAATACCGACGAACTCAAACGTCTGCGCGAAGATCTCGCAACCCGTCCAACCGAAGAAGTGCGCGAACGTTATCAGGCGCTTGAGTCGGATGCTAGAAACCAAAGGGCTCGGGCAGACGAATTGGAGCGACAAATTATCAGCAGCGAGGCGGCAGTCGCCGAAATTGGCGACCTCCGCCGCCAGAACTCCGTGCTCAATGCCGAGAATAAGTCTTTGGCGCAAAGAGCATCCATCTTTGAGGGCGCAGCCAACGAAGCGCAAGCCGAACTCAACCGTTTGCGTGCAGCCTATGAACGCCCCGCTGAAGTGGAAGCCCGTTACAAAGAAATTGAGATGCCGCACATCAGTGTGGATAAAGCCAAGCAGCCGGTGCAAGACGAGATTGACGAAATAACTTGGCTCACTGGTATTGGCAATGCCTGCGACACATACGGGCTGCACTTCAACCCGCGCATTTTGAAAGCCTTTCATACAGCGCTCAAAACATCTGAATGGTCGCCGCTCACTGTCCTGGCAGGGGTTTCTGGAACCGGAAAATCTGAACTACCACGCCTTTACTCGCACTTTGGCGGCATTTATTTTGAGCCGCTTTCTGTTCAGCCGAACTGGGATTCGCAAGAATCCATGCTGGGTTTCTTCAATTCCATAGACAACAAATTCGACGCCCAACCAGTGCTTCGCCTCCTAGCGCAAAGCCAGAAGCCGTGGAGTAATGAATATCCTGGGTTGCAAGATGCAGTTTGTCTTGTTCTGCTTGATGAGATGAATCTTGCCCATCCGGAACTCTATTTCGCCGAGTTTCTGAGCAAACTCGAACTGCGGCGCGGCAGAAAGGGCAGCGATGTCCCGTTCATACCGGTGAAGATTGGTGCGGGCATGAAGCCCTATGAACTTTCGCTCGGTCGCAATGTTCTCTGGACAGGAACGATGAACCAAGACGAAACCACCAAGTCACTTTCGGACAAGGTGCTTGACCGTTCCATCATCATCAACTTCCCGCGCCCGACCGAACTCAAGCGCCGTTTGAAACTCACGCCCTTGGATGAAAGGAATCGCGGTCCGGCATTGCACAAGGCGTCGTGGCAAAGCTGGTTGGTACAAGGAAGCATTTTCCCCGAGGAAGTCGTCAAGCCTTTCAAGTCGTTCATCGAAAACATGAACGCCGCGCTGGCGATTTCCGGTCGTGCCCTCGGCCACCGCATCTGGCAGTCAATTGAATATTACATGGCGAACTACCCGGACGTGCGGGCGGCGCTAGCCGAAAAAGATGAACCCTCGACCCACAAGGCAATGCACATCGCCTTCGAGGATCAACTTGTGCAGAAGGTCATGCCAAAACTGCGCGGCATAGACACGCGAGGCAAGAGCAAGACTGAATGTCTAGACAAAATCCGAGGTCAAATTGTCGCTGGCATCAACGGCAATTCTTTCAACCTTGCCGAAGACTTCGACCTTGCATGCGAACTCGGTTACGGTCAGTTCATCTGGCAGTCGGCAAATTACCTTAACACCATCACCATGGATGGGAGCACCAGCTCGTTCAGTACTCAAACTGCCAACGACAGTGAAGAACCACCTGCACTTTTCCATAAAGACGAAACAGACTCAGCCAAGCGACGCAAGGCTTGGAAGGCGAAGAGCCCAGAGCAACGTCTTGAGCTTAGAAGAAAGCTAGAAGAGAATGCCAAGACTGGAAGGATTCCTGTTCAGCAATGACAATCACTTTCCAAAAAGTCTATATCGACTATCACTCCAAAGAAAAATACGCACGCACACTGCTTGGACAACTTGACTGGTTTTGTCGTATTGCAGATTTCGATCCGAAAACTGGTTTGGCATTGCCTCAAGCACTGACCGGTTTTCTCGCAAAAGTCACACACCCGGCAAATGACTTTTTAGTTCTTGATAGGCTTTGGCGTATCACAGAGCACAGCCGCGCATCTGTCGAGCGGCTATTTCGCACGCTCAACGAAAGTCCACGCCGTGAGCAAGCATTGTTGGCAGTTCACTCTGTCCGTGAACTTGATTCAAACAGCTTCATTAAACTCAGTAATCGTCCGGGACGCACCATTCGGGAAAAGCTTGCTGGTAAGCCGTATATGCAGGCCGTGCGTCGTTTCCAGTCTATCGATTTGCCGGAAAATCGGCTGCTGAAGGCGTTTGTACGCCAACTTGCGGAACTGCTCGAATTGCGCCGAGACTGTCTCGGCCACGAAGACGAACTGCTGCTAAAGATTCAATCGTGGCTGCGCTCCGACGAGGCGCAGGCCATTGGCAAGTGGGACAACCTACCGCCCAACAACACGCTGCTAGCGCACCGCGACTACCGTCACGTTTGGGATGCATGGCGCTGGCTGCAAACCCTCGATGAGGACATCACCAGCGACCTTTCTCAACTGGATGCCCGCGAGGAAATCATGTGCCATTGGCAGCAATGCGCGCAAATGTGGTCTGAGGGCAAGCACCTCATTGTGGAGATGCCGTTGCTATTCGACTACGAGAAGTTCGAGATTCTTCCGTGGACTTCCAAGCCTCCTTTGTTCAAGGAAGTAAAGCAGAAGATGCTCCGCCATGTGCATCAAAGCACGAGCGCCGAACCAATTTGCATTGACCTCACCGTCTTGCACCCCCGTTATGCCAGTGGAGACAGAAAAGGAGCGCGGTCACTGGCAGATGCCTTTCTTTGGCAGAGGTGGCAACGCGAAGATGAAGCCGTGGGTATTGAGCTCTTTGGTTCCGATGCCGCTTGGCTGCATCCCGATGCGACTACCATTTCTGCGACAGACCTGTTTTTCGCAAAAGACAACACCACTGAGCTTTTTGACCACGCCGCCCGCGTTTTTACTATTCGGCTGAGCGAGGCGTTCAAAAACGATACGCTCATCTGGCTTGCGCCAGACTTCCTCAACGACTTTGAGCTTGAAGTCATCCGCCGCAATCTAAACGCGCGTTTCCTTGATGCCGAGCCGCTGCCACGAAGCGTGGCGGCCGTGTTCGCTCAATCTGACCCGGCCAAAATCGCGGGTGAGGGTTACTCTATCATCGTCGTTGATTCCATTGGCGGTAAGACAACCGCCACCAAAGTCGTCGCTAAGTTCGACAAAGACCTCGCGAAACGCCTTCCCATCACCAAGGGGTTTTATTGGGAGCGCTGCCCGCCAGTCGTCATCCCAGGCGGGGAAACAGAAATACCGACAGGCAGAGGCTACGATATCGCCACGCTGGATGCCAAAGAGCAGTGGCGCGATGCGACTCGCCCGACAACACCACCATTCATTGAAGCGGCACACCTGAAGCGTGTTCCGGACATCGGGAATTTCGCGTTCTGTATCAATTTGACGGAAAGCCCCGTTATGGGCGGCATCCATCTTCATGCCTTGCAACAACAGGTGGCCGACATTCCACTTTGGCGCGACCAGATTCCTGAGCTTTCAATCAAGGTGATGAAGGATGGACGCTACCAACGCTTTCACCTGGTTTCGCGTGGCACAACGGTCAAGCCTGTTCGCGGAAAACCTGTATCCATTCCCATCGCTCAAGACTTCTCACTTCTAGCCGGAAAGCCGCATTATTCGTTCCCGCTCTACATCGGCGGCGATGGTGACGATCTCGGTTTCTCCGCACGTCTCGATTCACCCGCCTTCCCGTTGAAAAATAAGGCCGAGTGCGAGTTGCATCTGACCTTTGAATACGGCGCAGATGATCCCTATAAGCTCGTTTTCACACCTCTTGATAAGCATTTACCGCCTATCCGTGCCACTTGGCGGCGCACGGAAGAAATCATCATCACCGATGCTCCCGCGCCGAAATACCCACATCCAATGACTTGGGCAGAATTGCGAAGTTTTCCCGACACCAAGAGTGGTGGGACGATGGACTTGATAGAGAAATTAAGTGAAACAAGCACCAGATTAACCCGTTTTCTCGCACGGAGCGATGAAAATGCGTGGGACGACATTACGAAATTAATCAAGGGCTGGTGCAGATTTCTTGTGATTCAAATATGGCGGGATGGTCGCTCTGCAACAGAAGATTCGATGTTGGGTACGGTAGTACAAGATTTCAGGTGTACTTTGAAAAAAATCTTGGCCGCCGACGAAAAGGCAACAAACGATATTCGCTTCCTTGAATGCTGCATGCATAAAGATGCGCCGGATGACTGTGTCGATTGGATTTTCGAGCAGATCAGCAACGGCAATATTCGTGAAAAGCGAGCCGCAGGGTTCTCGCTTGGTGATGTTTCCGAGCAATGGCAGCAAGATTTTTTTTCCAAACTTGTTGCGAATCTGACAAACGATACGATTCGCGTTTTCTCATATGCTATTTGGCGAGAGCGGGGGTTTGTGGAAAAATTCGACCTCGCGGACTTGCTGCCTATTCTGAATGCTCTGAAGAGCATGCTTGCTAACATTAAGCAATGTCCGTCCCGGAAAGAAGAGTGGACGGTTCGCAACTGGATTCGCGCCACGACAGAACCGCTTGAACTTTTACTCGGCCTGCTTCGAACCCGTGCATCGACCAACCCCGAAATCAAGAGGCTCCTTCAGCCGCATCAAAAAATCACCAAGGAGCTGGCTAAGCAAGTCGAGCGTGTGACAGAAATCATCGCGATGTCCAACATTAGCTTCTTTTCTCGCGTGCAAATCAACATCGAGAAGCCAGAAGGCGACCGTACCCCCGACCTGCTCTACGCGCTGCGTCTGTATCTCACTGGCGACGATGGCGCGAACGCGATTCACATTTCCAGCGTCTCCGACAATGAGAGCCTGACTGACTCACCAGTCACCTTGCCCCAATGATTTTTTGGCATGCTGATTCCTACTTGAGGCCTTGCGTCAGAGCTGCAAGGCAGAAGTGCATTGGACGCCAATTAACCGGTTGATCATCGGCACCGGTCGCTGCAGGCGGCTGTCTCATCAAGCAGCGCTGACCACCAATGCCAGGCCGCAAGCGTCACTTAAAGTGACACTTGCGGCGATGCCGTTGCCGTCCAGGCACAACTTCCTGTTCGGATTTTTTGCCCGGATGGGACCGTCTGTGATCCGTAAGGGCCCACGCGCGTGAGAGGGTAGACTGTTTCCAGGATTGAAATTGCTCGCACTGGTTGGCCAGGTTGAACAGGGTCAACCAGTCTGTCTACAGGGAGTCCACATGAAAACCATCGATTCGAAGCTCGCCGTCGCCACGCCTTGGTCAAGGCTTCCAGCCCGTAAATTGCTGACGATCAGCGTAATGGTGATCGGTGCCGTCGTTGCCAATGCGCAGCCAATCCAGGTTCCACGCTACGATGATGCCGACGAGTATCTTCCGAAAGCGCAAGAAAAAAATACCAGCGGCATTCGCCTATTCCTTCGTCAACAGGAAGGTGAAGAACTCTTCAAGGTGCCAACCCCGCGCAACGTCACTATCGACATCATTGCCAAAGTTCCGGAGGATGCCGAATTTGGCGTGGTTTTCCTGTTGGGGGGA
>Ga0172368_10004182_pt1 | contig 16887 bp, 13 predicted proteins | sample Lak11m_FD_114540 | JGI IMG/M metagenome (GOLD analysis project Ga0172368, IMG submission 114540) | Freshwater microbial communities from Kabuno Bay, South-Kivu, Congo - kab_022012_11m | ecosystem: Environmental > Aquatic > Freshwater > Lake | place: Democratic Republic of the Congo: South-Kivu...
GGGACGTCCTCGTGGGCAACGGATTGTCCGACATCGTTCTGAGCGCCGGTGTCGGGCCGGGGCCGACTGTCGGGCGTGCTCGTCGCGCTTGCGGGAGACAAGGCGATGGACGCGGAAGGTGTGGAGGCCAGGTCTGCGCCGACCGGCCGCGATTCAGCAGCTTGATCCGTCGCTGCGGGCGTTTCCGGCGGCGCCTCCGCATCTGCCCCGCCGGCCGCCGACCACTGCCAGGAGGGCGCCGCGCCGGTGAGCTGGTAACGCGTCCGGTTCACCCAGTCCGCGACCTGGTAGAAGACGTTCTCGGCGGCCGCCACCGGCGCCGGGCCGACGACCCCGCGCACGGCTTCGACGGCGCGGCCGACCAGATCCGGGTTCATGCGGGCCGCGGCCATACCGCCGCTGACCAGCAGAATCACAGCCGACAGCAACGTCGCAGCCAGCGCGCCCCAAAAGCCTCGGCGGGGCGTGTTCCTCGTTCGGTTTGCCATGCTCATTTCACCATCATTCTCAGAGAAATCGCGAAGATGCACCACCAGCATTATAACATAAAACGTGCTCTAAAATCGGGAAGGAGCGAAAGAGCTTACCCCACAATTGCCCCAACGGGCAAAATGCGGTAGAATAGAACCGTGCAACCAGGCACGAATCTATCACAGGGAGGGTTCCCATGATTGTCACAACCAAAAAACTATTCGAGCTTGCCTACGGCAAGTATGCCATCGGCGCGTACAACATCAACAACCTGGAGCAGACCATGGGGTTGTTCCGCGGCTGCGTGGACAGCCAGGCGCCCTTCATCATCCAGATCAGCAAGGGCGCGCGCTCGTATACCCACAAGGCGATGCTCGAAGCCATGATCCGCACGGCCAACGAGATTTTCCCCGACGCCATCTTCGCGGTTCACCTGGATCACGGCGACGAGAAGACCTGCATGGACTGCATCGAGAGCGGCTTCTACAGCTCGGTGATGATTGACGCCAGCCACGAGTCGTTCGATCTGAACATCGCGACCACCAAGCGCGTGGTGGATGCGGCGCATGCGCGCGGCATCGTCGTTGAGGCGGAGTTGGGGCAACTGGGCGGCGTCGAGGAGCATGTCGCGGTGGATGAATCCAACGCCAAGCTGACCAACCCCGACCAGGCGAAGGAATTCGTCACGCGTTCGGGCTGCGACTCGTTGGCGTGCGCCATCGGCACCAGCCACGGCGCGTTCAAGTTCACCGGGACGCAGGGGCTGCGCTTCGATGTGCTGGCCGAAATCCAGAAGCGGCTGCCGGGCTTCCCGCTCGTCATGCACGGCTCCAGCTCGGTGCCGCAGGAAGAGGTCGCGCGCATCAACGCGGCCGGCGGCAAGCTCAAGGGCGCGAAGGGCGTGGACGACACCCAGTTCAAGCGCGCCGCGGAGCTAGGCGTCACCAAGATCAACATTGACACCGATGGCCGCCTGGTGTGGACGCGCGTCCACCGCGAGTTCTTCCAGCAATTCCCGGAGAAGTTCGACCTGCGCGATCCGGGCAAGGTCTTCATGGCCGAATACGCCAAGTTCATCGCCAGCAAGAACGAGAAACTGGGCAGCGCCGGGCAGCTCGCGGCCATCCGCGCCGCATTGGCGTAACAACACCGTAGGGGCGCACGGCCGTGCGCCCCTACAATAAGATCATCGCCGCCACCCCCCCCATCGCCACCAATGTCCCCACCACGGCGCGCGGGGTCACGTGCTCCTTGAAGACGACCCGCACCAACGGCAGCGACAGCACCGGCGTCATCGCCATGAGCGTCGAAGCGATCCCGATGCGGGCGGACTGGATCGCAATCATCGAAAGCCAGACGCCGAGGAACGGCCCGGCGAACGCGCCGCCCAGCAGCGCGCGCACGGCCTGGCCGTCGGCCCGCACCTTGCGGATCGTGCGGCCGGCCTCCCCGACGATCGCCGCCCAGCCCCACATCGCGGCGGCGGCCACCGACATGCGGATCATCGTGCCGGAAAGGGCCGGGAAGCCGCCCGCCAGCCCCTGCTTGGCGATCACCAGGTTGGCCGCCTGACACAATGCCGCCCCCAGGCCGAAGGCGACCCCGAGCGCATAATCTCGGCCGGAGCCGGCCTGGTTGGCCTGCCGCCGGCCGCGTTCCAACACGACCCAGGTGACGCCCCCCAGCGCGACCGCCATCGCGGCCAACTCCACGAGCGTCAGCCTTTCCCCCAGGAAGACCCAGGCCAGCGCCGTGCTGAAGATCGGCGACAAGGAGAGCAGCAAGACTCCGATGCGCGGCCCGACCAGCAAATAACACTGGAACAACAAGCCGTCACCGAGCACTAGGCCGATCAACGCGGACAGCCCCAGCCAACCATAGCGGTAGAGTTCCGCCTCGACCGGAAAGGGCCGGCCAAAAAGCAGCCAGTGCATCGCGCCGACCAGCAGCACCGCGAACGCCAGCCGCACCCGATTCACGATCATCGCGCCGACGCGGCGGCCGCCGATCGTGAACAGGATCGAAGAGGTAGACCAGAGCGCAGCCGTGCCCAGCGCGGCCAATTCCCCCAGATACGATAAGCTCAAGGCGTAATTCCCACAAACAGAATGTGCCGATTGTACCACAATCTAATCCATCCCCCGGCATCGCGCGTCCCGACGCGCGGCGCAAGATGGCATCTTGCGCCGCGTTTGGATTGACAGCCGCCAATCCCCCGGCTTATAATTCACATATCGCAGCCACAGGGACAAACGCTACATTGCGCATCAAGGAGGAATTGCACGATGAAACACCAGATATTGCCCATGCTCGCACTCGCCATCCTGTTCGGCCTGCTCACGCTGGCGTCGGCCAACAGCGCCCACGCCGCGCCCAGGCAGCCGGCGAGCGGCTGGGTCACTTTGATGTCCGAGGGGTTCGAGGGGGAATTTCCGTCGGCGCTCTGGCACATCGGCAAGACCGGCGACCCGTACCTTTGGGGGCAGCGTGATTGTAATTCGCACAGGGGACGTTACAGCATGTGGGGCGGCAGCGGCGGAACCCTGGGGTCACAGATTCCTTGTTCGGGCATGTACACCACAGGCTATGCGACCACGCTATCCTACGGCCCGTTTGACCTGACCGGCGGCGCGGTGGTCAGCACTACATCGCCAAGCTGCTGGGGTGTTCGCCCAAAATGATCCGCCGCGGGGCGAACGAGCTCGCCCATCCGGCGTTATTGCCCGCGGCGGGGCGGATTCGGCATCCTGGTGGCGGGCGGAAACGGCTGTTGGCCCAGGCGCCCGAGCTGGATGGGCAATTCGAACAGGTACTGGAGGACGACACCGCCGGTGATCCGATGAATGGCGACATCCGCTGGACCAACCTGACGGCTGACCAGATTGCCGCACAACTCTCCACGGCCCACGGACAACCCGTCGGTGTGCATGTGGTCAAGCAACTGCTCAAGCGCCACAAGTACGTGCGCCGCAAAGTGCGCAAGTGCAAACGCCTGGGCGACTGCGCCGACCGCAATGCGCAGTTCGAAAACATTCGTCAGCGCAAGGCGCAGTATACGGCATTAGGTTGGCCCATCATCAGTATGGACACCAAGAAGAAGGAGCTGTTGGGTGACTTGTATCGGGACGGCCACCTCTACGCCCAGGAAGTGATCACGGTCTTTGACCACGACTTCCCCTACTTGGCGACCGGCGTCGTGATTCCTTACACCCTCTATGACCTCCAGCGCAACACGGCCTATGTCTATCTCGGCGCCAGCAAAGACGCCGCCGCGTTCGTCTGCGATTGCGTGGCGCATTGGTGGACGCACTACGGTCAAGACCACTACCCGGGCGTCCCCAGCATCCTGATCCTGGCCGATGGCGGCAGCAACTCCGCCCGCCACTTTATCTTCAAAGAAAACCTGCAACTCCTGGCGAACCGGCTGGACGTCACGCTGCGGCTGGCCCACTACCCACCCTATTGCTCCAAGTGGAATCCGGTCGAACATCGGGTCTTTCCGCATCTGACCCGCGCCCTGTCCGGCGTGAGCCTGACCAGCCATACCCAGGCCAAGACCTTGCTCGAACGCACCACCACCCGCACCGGGCTCCGCGTGGTCGTCCATCTCTGGGACAAAGTGTATGAGACCGGTCGCAAGGTTGCCGCCAACTTCGAGGAAACCATACGCATTGTTTTTGACGCACACCTGGCACAATGGAACTACTGCGCCGTCCCGACACCCCAGGACTCTGGGTAAGTTATTTTTCGCCCATTCCTTATCCGTTCTCATCCGTTGCCCCACCCATCGCAACGGATGGCCTGCGGCCAAGCAGATAAACGGATCACCCCCGCCATCATCCGTTTATCCGTTCTCATCCGCTGCTCCGTCTCCTCCCGCCAGCTCATCCCCCATCCGATACTTGATGTCGTAGTTGATGATGAAGTCCAACTCCTCGTCGGTGAAGCTGTAGTGGCGGGCGAGGACACGGTCGATTTCGTCAATAATAGGTTTGGAAAAGCGCGGATAGAATTCATCATAGATTACCCGCCCTGTAGTTTGGTATTCAGTTTCTTTGCGAACAGAGTATTTTTCGTAGTCCTTCATTAGCTCGGCGACCAAATCTCCCAGTTCGCTCTTTATGTTTTGAGCCATTCGATCTAACTCAAGCGGGAATGATTCGATTTCGCGAAGATTCAGATGGCGACAATCCGAAAGCGCGACAAACCACCAATAGAAAAGCGAACTATTCAAGGCTGCTGCAATGGCCCCTGCGTCTAATTTGCTCGGCGCGTTCAGAATTTTGACCTGGGTTGATAGTTGCTCGCCGCCACGCTCGTTCCAGAAATATGGCACAAAGGTCATTGCGCGAATCCAATAACGCGGCGCGTTGTGAAAGTACAATCTCGCCTGCCCACGTAATTGCTCGACAAGTGATTTTTGCGCGTGGATTCGTCTCCAGATTGAGCGCTCAATATCGTACCCAACTTTCGCCAAAGAATTCTTGAATTCGCAGTCTTCAGTCTTCGCGTACTGCAGTAGTGAAAACAAGACACCACGCGCTGCTTCGTTCCAACGATGGTACTTGGTACAATAGATCGAACGAGATTCCGATCTCCGCTTAAGATAGACGGCCAATCGCTGATCAACACCAACAAACAACTTGGCAGGGCGAATATCGTAAGTGGAGACCCAAAGTAACGAGTCGGTCAGCACCTTGATCAAAAGATCCATGCGGTCAGTGCAAATCGCAGAATGAGGCACGATCATTCCTGTGTACCCCTGTCTCGCCAACAATAATTCGTTCCTCTCAACGATATAGGCGTAAAGATTTCCACAATTCCCTGTTGTGAATCCGCGCACAGTGTAGTCACTCTTGATCTTGGCATATTCTACATACGGCGGATTCCCGATCACCACATCAAATCCGCCGCCCCGCATGATCCCATAGAACTCCACAAACCAATGGAGCGGCCGGTGTGATACCAGCCAGCAGGCGTAGGGGGTTGGTGGGAGGACGGCGGTTGAAACCGCATCAACCTTTGCGAAGTCGGCCTGCGCCGACTGACCATTAGCCTGCGAAGGCAGGCTTCGCGTAGGTAGCTGCGACTTCGAGTCGCCAGGCGGCTCTACGCCATACTCGCGCGCCAGCGCCCGATTCAGCTCATCATCCAGCGCGTCCAGCCGGCGGCGCAGCTCGGCCTTGTCTTCGGCCGTCACCTGTCCGCCCAACTCCGTCTGCTGCTGGCGGAACAGACCGAAGAGCCGCTCCACATCGGCGGCCCGCGCCTCGAACCGCTGGAGCGCGGTGGACTCCTCCTCAAACATCAACTTCATTCGCCCGTCGGTGGCGGTGGTCAACGCGCGCTGCACATCTTCCCGTGTGGCGTAGCCCACCAGGGTGTTGCCGGCGCGGATGTTGAAGTCAATGTCGGGCAGCGGCTCGACATCTTCGACGCGCTCCACCTGCGCCACGAGCTTCAGGAACAGCCGCAGCTTGCAGATCTCCACCGCTTCTTCCATGATGTCCACGCCGTACAGGTTGTTAACGATGATGGATTTCAGGATGAAGTAGCGGCGGTTGGGGTGCTGGGCGACGCGGGCCAGGAGCTTGCGGAAGTCAGCGTATTTGGCGGGGGACGGGCGACTGGAAGTCGCAGCAACCTCTGCGAAGTCGCCCTGCGGCGACTCGGGCTCAGCCTGCGCAGGCAGGCTTCGCGCTGGTTGCAGCGATTTCAATCGCCCGGCATCGTGGTCATCCACGAACGCCTGCATGCGCTCCAGGCAGCCTTCGTACAGCGGCTCCAATACGTTGAGCGCGGCGAACAGGAACGCGCCCGAACCGACTGTGGGATCCAGCACCGTGACCGATTCGATGGCCCGCCAGAGCGCGCGCAGCAGCTCCGGCCCCTCGCACTCGGCGATCACGTCCTGAGCGAACTGGCAGATGTTCAGGTTGAGGGTGATCAGGTCGTTGACCTGGCGGACTTCACCGGCTGCGAGTTTGGCCTTCACCTCCTCATACCGCTGGCGACGGGCGACAACCTCGCGCCAGATCTCGGTGGGCAGCGCGTACTCGGCCGGCGCGGGGCGGTTCCAGCCATCCCGTTTCGACACATCAGCCAGGCCCGCGGCGATCTCAGCGGGCAGCGGCAGCCCCGCGCCGTGGCGCATGGCAGGATAGATGTAGCGATCAGGATCGGCGGCCAGCAGGCGCCAGACAGAATGCTCGCCCTCGAACGCCACGCGGCAATCGCGCCGCGCGGCGTCCAGCAGATAGGGGATGATCGTGTTCTGGCTGATGTAGCCGGTGATGTCCTCCTTGGTGTAGTACGCCCCCATCTGTTTCTGGTTGATGTACTTCTCGAAGATGTAGCCCAGCACGTCGGGGTTGATCTCGTTGTCGGCGCGCAAGGGGCGCTCGTCGAGATGCCAGTGGTATGCGTCGAAGAAGTCGAAGAGCCGCTCGAACGCTGCGTCCGGGATGCGGATGGCCCCGCCGTGGGCCGTCTCGATCTGGTGGCGGTCAAAGATGCCGCCGTTCAGGTAGGGCACCTGGCCCAGCAGGTCGCGGGTCGCCGGGGCGCGCGCCTCTAGCCAGCGGGCGAACCCCTCGAAAAAGAGCGGGCAGAGGAAGCCGGCGTAGAAGCGATCGGCCCCGGCCGCCTGGCTGGCGGCCAGTCGCGTCCGCAGATAGTCCGGGTCGCCGTCGAGGAAGCCCTTCTTCTGGATGAAGTAGATGAACATCAGCCGGTTGAGCATCACCGACGCGTACCAGCGCTGGGCCGCCTCATCGGGGATGCCGGAGATGAATTTGAGGAAGTCGGCGTGCTCAGCCTTGAACCGCTCGTAAAAGCGTTTAGTGATGCGTTCGACATCGAAGCCGGCGCGCACCCGCTCGGCCACCTGGACGATGCCGCCGAGGTCGGCTTCGTCCTCCAGGCTGAAGGCGATGATGTTCAGCTTTTGGATCAGCGCCTCGCCCGTCTGCTGGTGGGAGAAGGCGTGCTCGCGCGCCGCGGCCGGCTGGCCCGGCGCGCGCTTCACCCACTGCCACACCTGCTGGGTCTCCCCCGCATCGGCGTAGATGATCAGGTGTTGGTTGACCGACTGCGTGACCTGGGTCTCGATCTTGCGCCGGATCGGGTAGGGCGGGATACGGCCGTCGGCCGCGGGCGCGCAGCGGAACGCCGCCAGCCCGCGCTTGTGCGCCACCGCGCACAGGCGGAAGTCGTAGCCGTCCACGGGGACGATCAACTCCTGCCGGTGGTGTTCCCAGCCCAACTCCTCGATAAAGAGGGTGTGGAGGTCGCAGGCTTGCAGATGACGACGGATGCGTGTGGTATCGAGCAGCATGGGAGACTCGCAACGGTTGGAATCCGCCAGCGCAAAGCCGCTCAGTCCACCCAGTCGGTGACTCTCAGGCCCGGCACTTGGTGGAAGTGAGCCACATTGCGCGTGACCAACACTGCATTGTGGCTCAGGGCGATACTGGCGATCAACAGGTCTGCACGGCCGATCTTGCGCAGATTCGTCGTCTCGCGCAGATGGTCGAATTGGGTTGCAGCTGGAGCATTGAAGGGGACGATCAAGACTTGCGCCAACAACTCCTCGGTACGCGCCAGCCAGCGCTGCGCGCGCAACAGCTCGTCGCCGGTCGCGGCTTTGAGCAGGAAATCGTAGCGGCCGCGCAGCAGTTCGATCTTGGTGATGATAGTCGTGCCCACATCAGGATCGGACACGTCGCGCAGCCGGGCCATCACGCGTGGATGTCCAGCGTGCAAATGCGTCAAGGTATCCGTGTCCAGCAGATGCATCTATGCCGTGACCTCCGGCCGTCTGCGTTCCGCATAAATCGCCGTGCGCAGTTCAGTGAGACGCTCATCATCCGCCAGTGCGCCCGCCTGCTGCAGCAAAATCGTTCGGCTGTCCTGGCTCCGCAGCCAGTCATCGAGCGCATCGCGCAGGAAACGCCACGTATCTTCGATGCGCCGGCCGGGGATCTGCCCCAACTTCGCCTGCCGCTCGACAATGGTTTCAGGCAGGCGCAGATAACTGGCTGTTTCTTCTAACGTGAGCACCCTGGGTGCAAATATCGTCTGATCCATCGTCGCACCTCTACACTTGATGCAGCGAATTATAACACAAGATCACGGCTTCTCCTCAGGCCATCGAGATCTCACGAACCTCGACAGCCTTCACGCGACCAGCCCCAACGAACAAATAATCTGCGGCTCCTGCGCCTGGCGTTCATCTTCAACCAGGCACAGGCGGTCTTCCTCGCGCAATGCGATCACCAGCTCGGCCAGAGCCTCGTCGCTGATGCCGGCGCGCAGTTGGCGGTTCAGCGTATCCGTGGCCGCCTGGCGCAGCGGGTAGCGGTAGATGTCGTCAATCGCCTTGAGCAGCTCGGGATTCTCGAAGAGCGTGCCCTTGACAGCATGCCTCGCTGTTTCGGGCATCCGCTCCGCATATCCCTTGAGCCGCGTGAAGGCCCGGAAACGCGCGCCCGACGGCCGGCCCAACTGCCCGCCGACCGAACGCTCTTCCATGAGGATTAGCTCGGCGCCGCATTTCACCAGGTCATGGTGCGCTTCGTCGCGTGGCACAGCGGGTGTGTCTGGTGCACAGGCAGCCGCCTGCAGGATGGCGAACTGCGACTCGGTGACGCTACCCCCGTTCCGATCCACCCACACCAACGCGTCGTTCCCCTCGCCGGTGCGCATGTAAACCAGGGCGCCGGCCGGCGCATTCGGGGCCGCGATGTGCGCCCGCGCCGAATAGGCCACCGCCGGCAGCGCGGGGATGACCCGCTGGAGGCCGGGATCGGCCGCCACCGCGTTCTTCCAGATCTGGTATGCATACGAGGCCAGGTCCACCTCGCCCTCGTTATCGCCGTCCACGTCAAGTGTGCCGGCCTTCTCGCTGTAGAGGTCGGCGATGGCCTGGTCGTTGCGGTCATCCTCGAAGAACGCCTCATCAGTCCCGACCACCTCCGCGTTCTCGGTCAACCGCTGCCGCACGCGAGCGCGCAGCCGGATAATGCGCTCCACGCCGTCGGCGGGCAGGAACGAGTAGCAGCGGATCGTCTCCGCCCGCTGCCCGATGCGGTCGACGCGGCCCGCACGCTGGATCAACCGGATGATGGCCCACGGCAGGTCGTAGTTGACCACGATGGCGGCGTCCTGCAGGTTCTGGCCTTCGCTCAGGACATCCGTGGCAACCACCACCCGCAATTCGTCTTCTGGAGGCACCTTGTCGCGTTTTTCATTGCTCTCGGGGCTGAAACGCCAGGCGACGCCGGTGGGATCGGGCGAGTCGCCGGTCACGCCCGCCAGCGCGGTCACGCCGCGACCGCGCAATTGCGTCTCGAGATACCGCACGGTGTCGGCGAACTGCGTGAAGACCAGGACCTTGTCGCGTGGGTGCTCCACCGTGAGCAACCGGTGGAGGGCGTTCAGCTTGGCATCGCAGGCCGGGTCCCAATCGGCGCATGCGCATCGCTGCATCACGTCCAGCAGGGCCTTGACGTCAGCCGCCAGGTCGCGCTTCAAGTGCGCGTTGAAAAGGTCGGGGCGCAACCACTTAAAACGACGTTTGTAAAGCGTGGTATACTCGTGATAGACCTGGGCTGCTCGCTCGCGGTACAACTTCTCCACGTCAGCCTGCGCAGGCAGGCTTCGCGCTGGTTGCAGCGACTTCCAGTCGCCCGTCACATCGGAGCTGCTGCCCTCTTCCTCTCCTTCGTAGTCGAACGTGTCCATCACATCGCCGATGTCCTCATCTTCGTCGTGGACGCGGCTGTCCAGCAGCGCAGCGTCCTGCGTGCCGATGGGGAGCGGCAGGCCCTGCTCAATGGCATGGAGGAAGATGGTGTTGCGCAGGATGTGGCGCTCGACCGACTGGATGAACACGTACCCGCTGCTTTCCAGCCGCTTGAACAGGTTGGTGCGGCAGAAGCCCATCAGCCGCTTCCCCGCGCGCGAGAGGTCTTCCAGCACCCTCTTCTCGGCCGCGGTCGGGGGCTGGCTCGGCCGGCTGGCCGCGTAGTTGCCCAGCCCATAGCGCGGCAGGCGCAGGCTGTTGATCGTATCCACCACCGGCGGCGCATAGAGGCGGGCGTACTGGTCGTTCGGATCGTCTTCCGCGATAGCGAACCTCACCGTCACCGGCTGGCGAACGGGGAAGTAGGAGCGCGAACCGTCCTCGAAGGTCAGATACTTGCGCCCTGTGTCAGGATCGGTCCCGGCATAGTTGGCCTGAATGAAACCGCGCGTGCGTCGCACCATATACAGGCGCATCAGCTCACGCCAATCATCGGGATAGGGGCTCTTCTCGAAGCCGGCCAACGAACGGGGCGAGCACTGGTGACGACGGACGAACTCGGTCTCGCCGATCTCGCCCAATAGCCGTTCCGGCCGGATGCCCAGGTTCTTGTCCTCGGGCACGAACAGCCGCAACTGACTGCCCAGGTCCAGGTAAGTCTTGTTGTACGGCGTGGCGGTCAGCAGGATGCAGCGGCTCTCGTTCTTCTGGATGTACTCCTGGATCGCCCGAAAGCGCTTGCCCTCGCGGTTGCGCAGGTTGTGGCTCTCGTCCAATACCACCAGGCGATAGCGGCGCAGATCGGGGAGCTCCTGCAGCACCCGGCTGATCGAGAGCACCCTGGCGCGCAGGCGGTACTGCTCGCGATACCCCTCCCACATCTTGACCAGGTTCTTCGGGCAGATGATCAGGGTCTCCAGGCTGTAGTCATCCTCGAAAATGCGCGCCACGGCCGTCGCCATCAGCGTCTTGCCCAGGCCGACCACGTCGCCGATCAGCACGCCCCCGCGCTTGTTCAGGTGATGCGCCGCAATCTTCACTGCCGCCGTCTGGAAGTCGAACAGGCGGTTGCCGAAATCGGCCGGAATGCGAAACTCGGACAGGCCGGCGCGCGCTTCCTGCGCCAGATGGTAGGCCATCTTGACATAGATGTGATACGGCGGGATCAGCCGCTCCGCGGCCCAGCTCTCCGCGACGATCTCCGCCAGCTCGTCGGAGATGTCCACGCACCAGCGGTCGGTCCAGCGGTCCTCGAACCACCGGCTCAGCTTACCCGCCGCGTCGGTTTCAAGCACATCCACGTTCAGCTCGCCCTGCTTCGACAGGCCGGCCAAGGTCAGGTTGCTGCTGCCCAGGTAGCCGATGATCGGGTTGATGAGATCGTCGCGGTAGAGCAGGTAGAGCTTTGCGTGGAGAGGGTGGCGCAAGAACAGCTTGACCGTCAGCTTCCTGGCCCGGATCTGGGCTGCCAGCCGGCGCAGCGCAGCCTCGTCCTGGTTGGTGGGCGCGCCGATCACCAATTGCCGGCGGAATTCCTCCGCCAGCTTCTTCTTGAGGCGGAGGGCGGTCTGGTTGTCCATCGCCTCGGCATCATCGGTCAGGCGCAACGATGTCCGCAGTTCCTCTTCGGGCAGCCGTTGCATGCCCACCAACAGGCGACAGTTGTGGCCTGGGCCGCCGGGCCAGGGTTCTACCAGGGGCGCCAGCTCGCGCCAGCCGCGCAGGTTGAAGTAGCCCACGCAGAAATCGGCGCGCGTGGCAAGCTCGACCGTCTGTTGGAGCGCGGCCAGAAGTTGGCGCTCGATGTTGTCGAAGATGCGCGGCATCTATCCCTCGCTTCATTCAGGATTGATAGCGGCCACCAACTCGACCAACGCCTGGGCCGAAGTCACTGTGTAGCGCGGCGTCTCGTCGGCGGCGAGCGGCTGCGTGCGGCGGCGCTCGTTCCAGTGGAAGAAAACCGAGATCAGCCCCAGCCGGTTCGCGCCCGCGATGTCCCGCTCCAGATTGTTGCCCACCATCACCACCCGACCGTAGTCGGTTTCCGAGATGCCCAGCGCGGCCAGTGCGGCCCGGAAGATGCGCGGATCAGGCTTGTCAATCGCTGCAACACCGGCGGCGGCCCCGACGACCTCCGAGATCGCCAGGGTTTCGAACAGATCGAGCAGGCCGTGCTGGCGCAGGACGTTCGGCGGCGTCTCCGGCCGGGCGTCAGCGACCAGCGCTAGACGATGGCCGGCGGCCTTGAAGCCGCGCAGCGCATCGGCCATGCCGGGGATCAACTCGGCGGAGATGGTTGTGCCATCGGCATCCTTGGCTTCGGTGCCCTCGTCCATGATGGTGTCGCCGAGGTCGAGGAAGATAGCAGCAAGATGATCGTTCATGGCAATTGGGTTAGTGGGAGACGAAAGACGAAGGACGAACGACGAAGACCTCGCGCCTGCCAATGAACTGACCTTATGGTAAGTTCATGACGTGAAAAAACGCTGCCCCGCAGCGTGACCGGCTAACCGCTGATTGGTCGTCCGTCATTCGTCGTTCGTCATCGGTCGTCTGTCGTCTCTACAGCTTCATCGGATACTTCATCGCCTCACTGATCCGCTTCATCCCTTCCCAGTCCTCGACCTCTTTGACCTCCGGCAGGTTCATCATCTCGTCCAGCATGGCAACCGCCTGATCGTAGGACTTGGTCTGATGATGATCGAGCACGCCATAAAGCATGGCCGCCTGGTCGCCGGTCTTGAACGCCAGCAGCTCGCGCTCCATCTCCAGCCAGTCGGGGTAGATGCGCTCGATCATGATCTTGGCCGGGAGCTTGGGCACGCGCACCGGCTGGATGCCCTTCTGGTTGACAATGGCGGGCACCTCGACCACCACGTCATCGGGGATACCGGGCAGCGCGCCGTGGTTCGGGACGTTGACCTGGAAGTAACCCTCGTTGTTGTTGACCAGCCCATCAATGATCGGGACGATCTGCTCGCGCGTCTTCTGCGTCCCGACCTCTTTGACGAGGTCCACCTTCGGATCGCCAGCCCAGCGCTTGTACTCGGCGATGCGCTTCTCCAGGTTGGCGACGAAGTAGGGTCGGGCGAGATGCGTGTCTGGCCCGCCCCACGGCTCGCCGAACCAACGTTTCTTCTGCACGATGTCGGTGTGATACCACCAGCCGCCGCGGCGCACGGTGTCGCCGATGGGCATCAGGCCGTACAGGTGATACTGGTGAATCGCGCCGCGCGACATCTGCGCATCGTGCGTCTGCGTGGCGACGTGCGTCCGCCAGTATTCTTCGCCCTTCGTTTCGACCCACTCATCAATCAGCGGGTAGGCGTCCTTTCCCTCGTAGATGAAATGGGTCAGCCAGATGTTGTGGTTGAAGCCGGGCGCCTGCCATGTGACCTTGTCTGGATCTATGCCGATGGTCTGGGCGATCTCCCGATAGTGGTAGTGGCCGTGACACAGGCCACACGTCTTGATGCTCGTCTCGCGCGTGATGAGCGTGGAGCCATCGAAGACCGGGTTGCCGACCTGGATCAGCCATGCATCCGGGCAGATTTTCTCCATGTCCTGCGCCACGTCGAGCATCAGGCGCAGTTGATGATACCCGCCGAAAAAGCCGCCGGCGTGGTAGTAGCCGTATTTGTCGGCAGCCAGCTTGCGCATCTGCGCCTCGACGATGTGGCCGAGGACGTAGGCGGTGTTGATGACGAAGTCGGCGCCCTGCAGCGCGGCGGCCCGGTCGGTCGTCTTGTCGAAGGTCAGCTTGGAACCGATCTGCCGGCCATAGCGCGTGCCAAGCTCGTAGATCATGTCCAGGCGTTCCTGGTCAATGTCCATGTACGTGACATGGCTGCCGGAGAGGCCCTCGGTCAGGCACAGGTCTTTGACCAGGCCGAGGGAGAACTGGGCGCTGCCCGCGCCGATGACGGTGATTTTCATGGGATTGCTCCTGAAAGTTGGTTTGACGTGCCTGCACGACGTGAATAGCTCACGGATGGACACAGATTGCACGGATGATGAGACAGAAAAACATCCGTGTGTATCCGTGTCATCCGTGAGCTATCTCGTGTTCACCGATCGTAGCGACACTCTTCCTGAACGACCTGCATGAACCAGCGCATCCGGCCCACGCCGGTGCCGGCGGCGAGCGAGCCGGCGGTGGTGACGTTCATGCGTCCGCTGGCGCCGGCCTTGCGGAAATCGGCAACGATGCGCTCCCGGATCGCCTCCGGACTGCCGTCGCGCAGGAGGAAGGGCGGCAGTTGGCCGTTGATGATCGCGTCGGGCATCTTCTCCCGGATCAGGCCGGCGTCCACGGTCGGGCCGTAGTTGACGGAGTTGATGCCCAACGCCTGCTGCATATCGAGCAGGTGGCCCATCGCGCTATCGGAGTGCTGATAGCGCCGCACGTCGCCGGGCGCCATCGCCGCCAGCACCTTTTCCAGCACCGGGTAGCAGTACTCTCGGTAGAGCTTGCGGTTGAACAGGGCGCTGTTGTCATCGGTGATCCACCAGCCCGCCTCGATGTTCCCGCTGAACTCACGCAAGATCGTGTTGAACTCGACCATTTTGGCCGCCAGGATATCCCGGAAGCGGCGCATGAGGTCGGGGTAGTCGTAGAACCAGAGGAAGAGCACCTCCGGCTTGAGCACCGAGGTCATGATCGTCGCCGGGCCGCGGCTGCCCGTGCCGAGCTTGGGGAGCGGCTTACCGACCGCCTTGCGCGCGTCCCATTCCTCCCGGTAATCCTCCGGCAGAGCCCATGCCCGCAGATCGGTCGCTTCGGCGCGATCCAGCACGCGGGCGAACTCGTGCGGGTCGTCCGTCACCAGCATCAACCATGGCGTGCTGTGCTCGTGATAGCCGAACTCGCTCCCGAAGAGGTTCTCGATCCGTTTCGGCCACGTGCGCCAGGTGTCCTCGTCGAAGAACGTCCGGCCCACGTACTGCATCGTGATGGCGTTAACCTCGCGGTGCAGCGTGTTGCGGTAATCGGTGTCGTGGTAGTAGCGCAGCGTGGACGGGACCGCCATGAACTCGAAAATCCAGTGGTCGTCCGGCGAGAAGGAGGCCGGGCAACGCGGCTTGTCCGTGCCCAACACCTGGCAGCGGTCGTTTTCGTCCCACCAGGCCGCCACATCCAGCGAGCGCGTTAGCTCCGTGAACTCTGGTTCGATGATTGCCATCAGTGCCAAGCTCCTTGCATAAATTCAAGCATGACCGGCCAGGCGTCGGCTGCGTAGAAGCGATGCCCGCCCGCGCCGACGACCAGCCGGCAACGCTCCTCGGCCCCGGCCGCGGCGTAGATGCGGCGCAGTTGCTCGAACGCCGTCTGCACGCCGCCGATCGGGAAGATGTCGTCATCCCGGCCCGCCACCACGACGACCGGCCTGGGTGCAAAGAGGCCGAGCACGTCACCCATGTCGGCCACTTTCAGGATGCCCGGCACATAGTTGTCGGCGCAGTGATAGATCGAGCCTATTGAATCACGAAAGGTGCAGAACGCGCAAGAAGGCATGGCGAACGCCAATCGGGGCAGCAGCGCGGCCGCGTAGATCGTGGTCGTGCCGCCGCCGGAGTTGCCCAGCACGCCGATCCGCCGCATGTCGGCGTCGCCGCGCGCTGCCAGGTAATCTATGCTACGCTCCACATCGTAGACTCGCTCGCCGACGAGCGTCTTGCCGACCAGGAGCGCTTGCATCGTCGCGTCGTGACAGCCATGCGTCGAGACCTTCTGCTGCACCTGCTCCCGCCGCTCGCCGAACGACCGCTGCTCGATGCACAGTGCGGCGATCCTGCGCGCCATGCAGCCGAGCGCGAAGTCGCGATCGCCGGGCGAGTCGAACGGCTGCGTCTCGTCTTCCCGCTGCACGCCGATCGAGACGTGCATCCCCGTGCTGTGGCCCTGGAGGCAGATCATGAAGGTATACGGCGGCTGCGCGTCTTTCGGCAGACAGACGTATGCGGGCACATCGGCGAACGGCTCGCTGGTGAAGACGACCTTCTCGATGACGCCGAGCGGATGCGCGCGCCGCCAGAGCTGCCGGACGTTCAGCGGTGTCTTCGGCCCGGCCGCATAGCCGAGCAGGTCGCGCAGCTTGCGGCGCAGCCGATGCTGCCAGACCGCGACGTCGCCGCCGTCGTAGGCCAGCCGCGGGCGCAGTTCGGCCATGAGGCGGCGGTGATAGATGGAGGGGGAGAGATAAAGCTCGATCAAATAGATTCTCCTGATTGATGCGTGAGATGCGCAAGGATCAGCCCCATTCATGGGGCGCCGCTCCATAGCCCGGCGACTTCATCGCCGGGCGGACGCCGCCAGCCCACACATTCGCCGTTGCGGACGCCCGCCCGGACATGAATGTCCGGGCTACCCAGCGGCGCCGGATCAATCCGGCTTCCCCGTCCACGCGCCAAGCCCCATTCATGGGGCGCTGCTCCGTAGCCCGGCGACTTCATCGCCGGGCGGCCCCGCCCCATTCACGGGGCGTCGCTCTGTAGCCCGGCGACTTCATCGCCGGACGGCCATCGCCAGCCCACATATTCGCCGTTGCAGACGCCCGCCCGGACATGAATGTCCGGGCTACCCAGCGGCGCCGGATCAATCCGGCTACCCC
>Ga0172368_10004183_pt1 | contig 16883 bp, 16 predicted proteins | sample Lak11m_FD_114540 | JGI IMG/M metagenome (GOLD analysis project Ga0172368, IMG submission 114540) | Freshwater microbial communities from Kabuno Bay, South-Kivu, Congo - kab_022012_11m | ecosystem: Environmental > Aquatic > Freshwater > Lake | place: Democratic Republic of the Congo: South-Kivu...
AATTTAAAAAGTATTTTTACCAAGAAAGACCTTAAAATTTCATAGATCTTAAATCGAATATTAAGGAACTGAAGAGCTTCTGTTGACATAAACTGCCCACCCGATATAGGTCCCAAAACTTTTTTAACATTAAAATTATAATAATAACCCGTAAACCACCATGCTGCAATAGTTAATTGATGAATTAGGTCAATTTTGTTATTTGCTATAATTTTTTTTGCCACAAAATATGCTTTTATTTGCCAAATTTCATAACGTATTCTAAAAAATCTGGTATGGAAATACTTTGGGACTTCTATCGGATGCAATTTAATATTATTTCCGTAATCAAGAATAGTAATAGCTTCTTTCACAGCTTCTGCTTGACCTTGGCCGCCATAAAATAACAAAAAGACATTATTGTATTTTGCTAATTCTTTTAACCACCCCCAACCCACCCCGGGTTCAGAGCCTTTTAAGGGATGACAAGCATAAGTCGATAAAATCACATTATACATTATTTATCTTCATAAAAAAAACATCACCAGAAATCTGTCTATTTGATACAGACTGTAATACTGCACTATCATTTAATTTTAGAGGTTTATAACCAAAAATATTAAAGTAATTTACAATAATTGATATCGATGCCCCATTTCTTTTTAGAAAGTCATCATATAATTCAATTTGGATAATCTCCGGCGGTAAGAACTTTAAAGTGTTCTGCATACCTAGTAGTACTTCATATTCAAAACCTTCAACATCAATTTTGATGTAATCAATTTTTTTAATCTTCTTTTCCATAACATAATCATCGAAACTCATGATACTTACTTCAATTGCACTATCTTCAAAATGAATTGACTCAGAACTTTTAATATATGACTTTGCACTATCCCTGTCAATATGCATTTTACAAACAGAGTTACATTTCCCTAAACCGATATTCTCGATTTTAATATTTTTTATATTATTTTTATTTATATTTTCCAAAGCCTTTGCATATACATTCGGCTGTGGTTCAAAAGCATATACATACTCACTTCCAACCCTCTTTGCAACAAATAAGGAATATAAACCAATATTAGCACCAACATCAATGTAAGTCATACCCGGACTAAGATATTTATCAAGGAATTTAAAGATTAAAGGCTCATGATAATTAAAATAATATGTTAGTCGTGCAACCCCGTCAGCGGGATATAAAAATATTATTAAACTATCGTCGAAATGATAAACGAATTTTTTGTTCTTTATCCTTTTCAGTTCCCAATTAATTACCTTAAATATGGTTCTAAAGGGGGCATTATGAAAAATATCATGCTTCAATATCCATTTAATTTTCGAAAAATTAATTTTTGTTATTTTCATTTTTTCTCCAATAACCAAATATTCTGGTAATAATACCTTTAATTAAAAAAAAGGGGATGTTTTTTACGGGACAGTTCTTAAAAGTATAAATTGTAAAATATTTAATATTACCACCACCTTTTATACTAAATAGGTGTTTTAAATAATTACCAAAGTTTTTGTTATTCCGTAGGTCTTTGTCACCACTTGCAGCCGGAAACACTAACAATTTTGCATCATAGTTACAATAAATAGAAAAACCGGATTTTAGGGCCCGATGTGTAAAATCATAGTCTGCCGCATAATGAGGCAACCAAAATTGATCATAATAACCTATTTCCTTAAATACAAAGGAAGGAATAAGTAAACCTCGACCCGGGAAGTGCGTAACTGGTTTTAAACCTACCCGATCATCAAGATGTAGTGTTTCTAAGACTTTATAAGCTTTAGCTTTTTTCCAATCAATTATTTCGCCTCCATAGTCTGGGTCCCTTGTTTCAGCATCAATAGCAAACGCACCCAGCAAAGAATTTGGTTTTTTTTCTGCCCAATACATCATTTTTTCTAAAAAATCAGGTGTAGCTATTGTGTCATTATTCAAGGTTAAAATATAATCCGCACCATTTTTCAATGCAAATTTAACACCTAAATTAGTTGCAGCCGTCCACCATAAATTACCGTCTCCGTTAATAACATGAACACTTGGGAAATCTCGTTCTAACACTTTACCGGAACCGTCTGTTGAACCATCATTTATAACAACTATCTTAAAATTTTTATAAGTCTGCTTATAAAGAGATAAAAGACAACCCTTTGTATATTCTATACGATTAAATATTGGAATTATTATGTAAAGCATAAAGTTTAATTCTCTTGAACTGAATAGTATAAGGTGCCTAACATAGTAAAAAATAGCGCGCCATGAGTATCGATAATTAAAGGTTGAAAGAAACCACCAAATAAACATGCTAAGAAAAAAGGAGTGAACAATTTCTTATAGCTAAAAAACGATTGGAAATTTTTAATTAATCTAAATTTCTTAATAATTTTTATAACGAAAAGAATTATTCCTGAATATCCAACTAACCCACCCATTACCAAATACGCAAGAAAAGTTAAATGAATATTTAGTGGACTCAAATAAGAATAAGGGTCGAGAGGATCATTTAACCAATGTGAAAGGAAAACAGAATGAACTGGTACACCAGAGCCAATTCCAAAAATTGGATGATTTAAAAAATCTTTTAATCCATCTATCATTCCTACAAAACGCCATCCTTCTGTCCCCCCAACAAAACCATAACCATAATTAATAAAATAATTAAAATCATTTATACTAAAAGCACTCTGTAAAGAATTAAACCTTACAAAATAACTGCTCGGCACAAGGAATATACTGATAATAATAACAGGAAAGACACCTATTATAATTCCAAAATAATTTTTCTGGGCATAAATTAATATAGAAATTATTGTTGCAAAACTAACTGTTAAAAAAGCTGAACGTGCGCCACCATATAGAAATAAAAATAAAATAATTATTAAAATAGATATTAATAAATATTTTAATAATATATCTCTACTATTAAATATTTTTCGAATAATTATAGTAATGATAAAAGCATAATAAGTTGCTAAAGCAGTATTATAAAAATAACCAAGTCCTTCATATACTATACCTATTAATGTTGCTATAATAATGGATATTACAAAAATTGCAGTTAATAAGCCAATATTATTTTTGTTTTGAGAATACTTTCCAGTAAAAAAATAAAGGAAATAAAGAATAGATGAATATTGAATAAATGGAAGAGAAATTGAGGGAGAGTTTAACACACCTAATAATAGACTTGGTAAGAAGAAAAAAGGGATAAGAATCAACGATACTTCTATTTTGTCCATTTTCTTTTTATTAAGTATATTAAAGAAAACTAGAATTAATAATAATCTAATAAAATCGAGGCCTATCCAACCAAATTCTAATTGAGGTAAAAAACGAATTAATGGGACTACAGCACAGATAAAAATATTTATTTTCCATAAATTATTATAAAAATATAAGCTTAAAATTATAAACATATAAATGGCAGAATTAGAAATATTTTTTGCAATTAATAAATAGACTACAATTAATATCAAAAACTCTAGTATTAATTTGATTAAAACATTAAAATCCAGTTTATATTTTGCTTGAGGCGAATTTATTATATTAGAAGAATTTATCATTGAATTATTCATAAAATAAAATTGTTTATTTTAATTTTGACCAACTTTAATAAAACTATCATAGAATTTTCTATCAGGCAAAAACCTATTAAAAACTTTAATAATAGAATCATTTAAATATAAACTCTGATAAGAATTGATATTCATAATTTTTTTTAATATAGTTTATTCAAAGATTAATATTTTCAAATCAATATACTATGCTATAAATTCTAACACTTGAGCTACAAAATTAGAAGGCGAACATGTCTGCTTCGCTTTATTGAATCCAAATTCAATCATTATTTTTGAATCTTTTTCATTTAAATATACTGACTTAAAAGCGTTATAAATAGCTGTTGGATTAGAAACATCAACTAACAAGCCTGCTTTTCCCCAAGCTAATTGTGAAGGAACACCACCACTTTTGTTTCCCGCAATTATGGGAATTTTAAGAGCAAGTGCTTCAGAAATTATCATTGATGAAGCTTCTTCTAATGATGGATGTAAAAGAATATCGGCGGTCAATAATTCTTTATATACATTTTCATTTGGTATTAATCCAATAAAATTCACTGCAAAATCTAAACCGTTTTTTTTTGCCCAATTTGATGCTTCTTCTCCCTGACCAAGTCCCCGACCAATTAATTTATAAAAAGTATTTTCAAATTCTTTACGAATAAGGGAAAAGGCTAAAAGTCCATTTTTTACATTTTTTAATTCCGACCAATTCAAAACTGATATTATTACAATTTTATTGTTTTCGGAAAAATTATTTTTATTATCCATAAAATATTTCTTTGACAGCGGATTATCTATCTCGGTGGTTTTTTTTCGTAAAATTTTTAGAATACTAGAATTCACGTATTCTGTAACGACAATAAAATTATTACCAAATATATATATGAAATTAGAGATAATAAATCGTATAAGCCAATAAGGGTGGTATTTTTCTAATTTTAATATATTAAAAGGATTATCATGTATCACAAAACATTTTTTCTTTTTAATAAATAAGGTAGCAAGACTATATTCGACGGTAAAATTAGATATTACAAAATCAAATTGAAACGTCTTAACAAAGGATAAAATTGTACGGATTTCATTAAAACAAAATTTTTTTATACCATGCCCTTTACCCACATGACTTATAAACAAAGTTAAGTTATCATATTCATAAATAACCTTTTGCCCTTTATTTAGTTCCGGTGTTAAAGTAATTACTTTAACTTTATACCCAAGATCTAAAAATGATAAAACTTGATTAACAATTGGTGTACCACCCATTCCTTTTAATTGCATAAAATTTGTTTTAGTTGGTACTAAGTCCTGTATAAAAACAGGACCTAAAATAAGAACGGTTTTCATGAAAAATACTCTATTCTTAAAATTTTATTAAATCCAAATTTACTAAAGTATAGAATTTTTCCTAATAGCTTAAATCCTGCTTTCTCTATACCTCTAATCGATGCTTTATTTTTTGAATTACAAGTTAAAACAGGTATTTTATTGTGTCTTTCAGCTAATGTACTAAGATAGCATAAAGCAAAGGGATAGATATTTTTCCCCCTATATGTTTCATTAGTATAACATTCGCCAATATAGGTATATTTTGAATCACTAAAAATTACTGAAGCCCAATCTATTGGAATATCGTTATTAAAATTCATTAAGCTATAATGAGCAACTACTTCTCCATCTAAAACTAAAAACAATATCCTTGAAGGATAAACAATTGATTTTAATTTAAAATTATCAACAAATTTAATTTTATTAAGTTGAGATATATTTTGTATTTCATAAATATGAAAATTTTTGTCAATATTAATTTCTTTTTTTATAGGATTCGAATAAATAAAATATGATTTTAGTCCTATTGAATCTTTAAATACGAATTCAATTATTCTATACAATGTTTTTTTAATACCATAATTTAAATAAAATTTAAGTAATTTATTTAATATTTTCATAATTTAATTTAATAACCTCAAATAATGTATTTGAAAAACGATCAATACTAATCTCTTCGGCGAGAAGATTTGCGTTAAATGAAAGGTAAGCCCTCAATTTATCATCGTAAATAATTTCTTTTAATTTATTAGAAATATCAACAACATCAAATGGATTAACTAACAAAGCAGCTTTACCACCTTGCAAATTCAACTCAGGTATGTTACTAACAACAACAGGTTTACCAAAATAAATTGCTTCTGTTATTGGAATATATGTTGGTCCATAAAAAGCGGGGATAATAAGTGCAAGACAATTCTTATACAACTCAATTATATCTTCATTACAAACATAGCCTAAAATATAAACTTGATCAGCTAAGTCGTATTTTTTTATAAATTTTTTAATAGATTCAAATGAATTATGTTTCCTACCGACCAAAACTAAATGTATTTTAATATTTTGATTTCTAAGTAATACTAAAGCTTTTAAAATATTTATGTGATTTTTATCACTACAGAACTGTGCAGGGTAAAATAAATATTGTGATTTGATATTAAGATTTTTCAACACATTAGATCTTGTTTTTTCGCCTTTATAATTAAGAATATAACTAGGTGGAATAAAAGGTAATATAAAAGACCGCCTAAAATTATAACCATCAATCAGTTGAGTTTTTGTGGTTTCAGAATCCACAATTATACCTTTTGCAAATTTAACAATTAAACTTAAATGGTTTTCTTTCTTTTTAAAAGCTTTTTTCCCATACGCCTTTGCAAAGCTAAATCCTATTTTATCTCCATATTTATGCATTAAATCATGAATTACGGTTACAGCATTTATTTCGCATTCATAGGTAATTGAATCTGAAGAAGGGACATATACTAATTTATTATCCTTATATAAATTGAAATACGGATTAAAAGACGTGAATTTATTTAAGTAACGTAATAAATTAAACCCTTTTTTAAATTTCAATAACGCTTTTCTTATGAGTTTATATAAAAAAGGGACTTTAACAATCGTTATTTTAATATTACTATTTCTAAAGTAATTAATAAAATAAAGTTCGTTAGTATACCAATCAATCTCAAAGGTTTTATGTTTTTTTTGTAGTAATAATAAAGCTTCAATTGTTGACAGTACATATTGAAATGAACCACCTGTCAAGGGACTAGTTGTTAAATAAACACTTATCTTCAAAAGTATTCCCTAAATTGTAATAAAAATTGTTTATCAAGTAACTTTTATTTAATGAAATTTCTTTTAGTTTATTAAAAAAATTTAATCGATTATTTATTTCAAAAACTAATATTAATTTATAGAAAGACTATAATAACTATTAAAAACCTATATGTATAAAATAATGTCAATTCATTTCTTCTGCGGGTTATTTTCGAACTAATTATTATTTAAGATAAAAACTTCAAAAACTTACATTTTATATATAGTAGACGAATGTTCAAAATTGATTTTTGTTTCTGAACATTAATCTTTAAAAAACTTGCATTTTTTTAACAAAAATTAAAACTCATAATTTGTCATTAAAAGAACTCATTTTTTCCCAAATTAACAAAATATTTCATTTAATATTAAGTATTTTATTAACAACTTTTTCATATTGTCGCAGAAACTCATATTTATAAAATGTTTTATAACAATTTTCGCTAAAACTATTAATATTTTCAAAAATTTCATCGAGATATATAGATATTCCACCCCAATCATCAAAAACAAGCCCTATTTTGTTGTCAATCACAATTTCTTTCATTCCGGGTGTATCAAATGCAATTATAGGAACACCATGTTGCATAAAATCAAATAATTTTCCGGCAGATCCTGCAGAATATTTTATATTTTCATTAACAGGTAAAAATCCTACAAAACCAATATCAACAGAATTAAATATTATATCTTTTTCATTTGCATTCAGTAATTTTGTTGACAAATAAATTCTATTTGGTAATTCAGAAATCATATTCCTGATCTCTGTTTCAAATGCCGTATCCGGTATAATTCCATGTAATACTAAAACAAAATTATCATTCCAAGTTTTAACAGATTCAATTATTTCTTTTATGCAATGTTCTTTTACAAGGGAACCTGTAACAAGCACCAATTTAATATCATAGTCGATTGCAAACATATCATGAAAATAATGCGCTTTATCTTTTATAATAGCCCCGATAGGAGAATTATAAACAATATCAAATTTTTCACGCGGCAAATTTAAATCTTTGATTAAATGGTTAATTCGTAATTCGTCTTGTGTAAATATTTTAATTGAATATTTTGCACAAAATATTTCATATTTTTTTAAAATGGCTTGAAAAAAAACACCCTTTTTGGGTTCGTAAAATTCTAACGAATGATAAATAAGCTTGGAACTTTCCAAAATAGAAGCAAAAAAAGCTCTAACTAAGCCACGTGCATCAAAACCAATTACATATTTATATTTTTTCTTAAAATAAAACAAATAAAATACAAGATCATCTAAAAAAAATAATTTATGGCGTGCTTTGTTTGAATAAACAATAAATATATTTTTTTCTTTAAATTTTGGCAACGGTATATTCTTATTAACATTAGAGATATAAATATCAACAGAATACCCCATCATAGCCCAATATTTAGCAGTATTGATTACACTTGTGGAGAAACCAATCCAACCATGACAAGTTATTAATGCAATAGCTGATTTTTTTTTTAACAATTTAAATCAATAATTTGTTTTAAATTTTGACATATATATGGAATATCTTTTAAATCCAATCCAAGTCCGCTCGGTAAATAAAACCCATAATCTGATATTTTTTCAGCTACGGGATAAGATTCTTCTTTATAAAGACCCATGTCATTAAAGACCGGCTGTAAATGCATCGGATAAAAGAAAGGACGAGTTCCAATTTTTTTTTCACCAAGTTTATGCATCATTTCTTTAGCTGTAATTTTCAAATTTTCATCAAGCACAACTCCAAAAACCCAATAGATATTATCGGAATAATCAGTTTTTTCAATCGGCAATTGTAATCCTCCAATATTCTTTAAAGCTGTTAAATAGGCTTTACCAATTTCCCGTTTTTTAATTAAGTGATTTTCAATATTCTCTAGTTGCGCTAAACCTAAAGCAGCCTGTAAATTTGTCATTCTATAATTCCAACCTAACTCGTAATGTAAATATCGTTGTTTCTCCGGTTCAAAAGCCAAATTTCTTAGTTTTTTACATCTTTTTGCCAATTCTTCATTATCTGTTAAAATCATACCACCTTCACCCGTTGTAATGTGTTTGTTTGGGTAAAAACTAAAAGTACTTATATCACCAAAACTTCCACACATTTTCCCATTATAAGTTTGTCCATGCATTTCAGCCGCATCTTCAATAAGATATAATTTATATTTTTTGCATAATTCTAGGACAGGATCCATTTCAACAGGTAATCCATATATATGAACAACCAAAATAGCCTTCGTTTTTGCAGTAATTTTTTCCTCAATTTTTGCAATATCGATATTCCAGGTCATGGGATCAGAATCAACCAAGACTGGTTTTGCCCCGGCTCGAATAACTGAAACTGCCGGTGATATTATAGTAAATGTTGGCATTATCACTTCATCACCCGGTCCCAATTTCAGTGAGGCTATTGCAATGTCCAATGCTCCTGAACCATTTGCACAAGCAATACCATATTTTCTATTTATATAATTGGCAAATTTATTCTCAAACTCTTGTATAAAAGGTCCTTCGCTTGATATCCATCCGGTATCAATACATTCCATCAGTAATTCTTTTTCTCTTTCTCCAACTATAGGCGTATTCACGGGTATATATCTATCCATAGCTTCCTCATATTATATTTTCATTATTTAATAATTAACTTGCTTTTATCAATAGTACTAAATCTAAGTTTATCCTTTTCTCCACAAAAAGGACCTTGTTTCACTTCGATTATCTCAGATTCCTCAAGCATCTCGAAACCATGTCCGCCGGCGGCCAGCAAAATCACATCTCCTTTTTCAAGAATTCTGCTTTCCAGATAATTTTTATCTTCATCATAAAAATCGACCCTAACTTTTCCGGACTTTATAAACAATACTTCTTGTGTCCAAATCACTTCCCTTAATACCGGATTATGAACATGTGGCAGAATCTGATAACCTGCCGGTCTATTCATATAACCTAATTGCTGTGAAAAAGTATCGGGGGTGAAAAATTCAATGCCATTTTTATAATAATCCGTTCCAATTATTATTGCCAGCTCTATTTCTTTTAAAATTATTTTTTCAATCATAAATACTCAATATTAATTATTTTTGAAATTCCCTGAACCATTTGTTAAATTCAATTAATCCTTCTTTAATTGGCATTTCCGGATTATATTTAAGAATATTTTTCGCTTTATTAATATCCGCAAACGTTTTTGGAACATCACCTTGTTGATCGCTTACATAGTTAATTATTGCTTTTTTTTGTACAACATCTTCTATTAATTCAATAAGTTCCTTTAATAGTATTGGACTAGAATTTCCAATATTAAAAATTTCATAGGGTGTAGAAGTATAAGAAAGCGATGCAATAATACCATTTATTACATCATCTATAAATGTATAATCTCTACTGGAATCACCATTACCATAAACAGTAATCGGTTCACCCAAATAAATGGCATTAAAAAATTTATGTATTGCAAGATCGGGTCTTTGTCGTGGACCGTAAACAGTAAAAAAACGTAATACTGTAAAATTGATATCATAAAGAGAACTATAAACATGACCAAGCAATTCTGAGGATACTTTGGTTGCAGCATAGGGACTTATAGGCATTAAAACATTATCATCCTCGCTCCAAGGAGTGTTTGGATTTATACCATAAACACTACTGGAAGAAGCAAATACTATCTTTTTAATATTTTTTCTCTTTGCTAACTCTAAAATATTCTGCGTACCTATTATATTGTAATCTGAAAATATTAGTGGATCATTTATACTTGGTCTTACACCGGCTTTTGCGGCAAGATGGATAATAGCAAAAATATCATTACCTATTACAGATTCTAACTCCAAAAAATTTCTAATATCAATTTTTAACAACCGGAATCTTTCATTTTTGATAATTCCCTCTATATTTGTTTTTTTAATTTCAGGACAATAAAAGTTATCAAAATTATCGATACAAATTATTTCATTCTTTTTATCTAAAAGTAAATTATAACAAAGGTGACTACCAATAAATCCTGCACCACCTGTTACCACAATTTTTCTTCTTTCCATTCTATTTATTCATCCAAATAATTTATTTTAAGTACATATTTCAACAAATTAGCATCAAACAAACAATAAACATGATGATAAATACAACCTCGTATATGTTCTCTTCGAAAATTTTTAGAACTTTTATCAAAGGAAAAAATAACACTTATCGAAAAGTGTAAAATATTTCGTATTAGACTTTTAATAATTAAATACTTGTTACCGTTAAACGTTCTAATCTGTGTGAAAGAATCACTAATGCCTTGATTAAATGCACGTTTTTTAAAATATTTTTCGGTTAATCTCTCTTTTGATACTGCATGATAAACCGATACCGCTGGCGAATAAAAAGTTTTATAATTATTATTTTTTATGTAACTCGAGACATAACTTTCGCCATCACCACGGTATTTAATTAATGATTGTGGAAAACCATCCGGGTGAAATCCACCTGCTTCCATAAGAATCTTTTTTCGTATTGAAAAATTGCACCCATAAACCAAAAATGGGTCTATCTCTTTACCTTCATCGCCTAAGTCTAGTATACTCAAATAACCAATATTCTTTTCTTTCTTCCATAAATTCTCAATCCAGTCAGGAACAATATTTTCATATTTCGGTAGATTCTTACCTCCAACCAGAACAATGGTTTTATCTTTGAAACTTTCAATAATCCCTTGCATCCAGCCCTTGAACAAATAAACATCATCATCTAAATAACATAAAATCTCACCTTTTGCTTCTATTAATCCAAGGTTTCTTCCTTGGTGTAACCCAATTTTTTTTTGATATAAATATCTAATATTTGGTATTATAGTTTTATATTGTTTGTATATTTCATTCGTATTATCAGTTGAAGCATTATCGATTATTAATATTTCATATTCTTCGTTTGGGAATTCGAGATCAGAAAGAGATTTCAAAAGGTCGCTAAGGTAATATGCCCTATTGCGTGTTGGGATAATGATTGATAAATAAATCATTTCACCCATCCCCAAAACATATTGGGAAGATGTTCTTTATTAATTAAAATAGTATGCAAATCTTCTTCTATTACTCTTTGTACACCTTGCGCCCATCCTGAATCATGCAGAATAACTAATCCATTTTTTTTTATTTTCGGAAACCATGCATCTATATCAGCTTTAATTCCTTCGTAAGAATGATCTCCATCAAAAAATACTGCATCAACCGGAAAATCAAAGGATTTTGCGGCATCAACGCTTGTTTTTCGTATCGGTCTTATTTTGGTACTATATTTTATCGTGTTGTGTTTAAATTGAGAAAAAGTATCCCTCTTACCTTCACTCATAGCATCATTTTCCCAGGTATCAACGCAAAAAAGATTCGAGGACTCGTTCAATCCTGAAGCTATAAAAACTGAACTTGCGCCTAAATAACTTCCTATTTCGATAAATATAGCTTTTTCAGTTAACGATTTTGATAAATAATGAAGTTTTAACAACTCGTCGCCAGTCATATGAGTAAAAATATTAAAAGGAAATAAACCTTTCTGCATTAAAAAAAAATACTGACTAACTGTAAACTTTAATTTCATAATATTTACTCTTTAATAAATTCTACAATGATAATTCCTGATTTCTTAAATTTTGATTCCCAATTAAATCGAAATATAAAATTATCTAAAAATCCAAATATTTTGAAGATAATTTTTTTAAGAAGACCTATTTTAAATCCAAGTAAACGTCTTTCCCAATTTATTCCAAATATCTCTGCAATAAAGAAGTTAATAGTCCCAAAGCCACGTCCATCAAATATTGAATTATCATACACACACTTATTCATCTTAAATCCATTATTGCCAGAATATTTGAATAATGTCTTTTCGGTAAAGTGATATAAGTGTCGTGGAACATCTTCCATATATGCATAACGACTCCAAAAACTATCAGCATTTGTTACTAAAAAAACAAACTTTCCCCCATGTTTAAGAATTCGGAAAACCTCTTTGAAATATTTATTTGGTTCTGTTAAATGTTCAAAAACTGCCCATGAAGTTATTAAATCAAAATAGTTTTCTTTATAATTAGCTTCATATAAGTGTTTAGAACAAAAATAATCCACCGAATTGTTAACATAGTCAGAAAAAGGATCAACACCGAATGTTACAATGGAAGGATAGATTTTTTTTAAGTATTCCAAAAAATCTCCCCTCGCACAACCAACATCAAGTATTTTTTCATTAGTCAGTTTTGGCAAATATTTCAATTGTTCTTCATATCTTTTCTTCTCTTGAATTGAATTTCTATGAATATAATAATCATTTGGATATAAAAGATGCATTGTTTCTACACTAGGTTTAGGATTAACAAATGTCAAACCACAATTTTGACACTCAACGATACAATATTCATATAAATTATTCCTTAACCAATCATCCGGTTTTCTATATTTAACTATGTATTTTTCACATCCACATAGATCACATTTTACAAAATTTAGAATAATATCATTCATTTCTATTCCTCGAAAAGTTTAAACTTAGAAAATAATTATTATTAAGAAATTCATTTTGAATATTCAAATGATTAGCAATAAACATAATGGATAATGTTCTAAACCAAGTTGAGAACATTTCACTCTCATTTACATTGGCTTTCATTTGTGGATGACCATATTCAAAAGCAAAGTTCCTACGAAAAACAAAACCACCATCTTCATTCTGATTTGTAAGTATCCAGGGAAATACTTTCCATAAAGAATCGTTAATTTCGATTTTTTTCCCCGGACTAAATTTCTTTAAGTTAATTAATAAATAGATTGAATCAATATCCTCGCAAGCACTTGAGTTTAATTGAACTCCGAAACCACCTAACGCATTTTGGGTTTTTAAAGTATTTTCTATGATTATCTTATTAAAACTTTTACTAATCTTTTTTTCATATAAATAAATTGGAAATAAATGATAATAAAACTGTATCATCCTAGAAAGCTCATTTGGTATATTAGTATTATATTTTCCCCACATACCAGTGTCTTCATTAATTAAGCCATCCAAAAACTGAATTATTTCATCAATATACTTATTAACATTTATATTTTTTCGGATATCTCTTTCATAAATCAGCATTACAAGAATGTTCATTAAATAATTATCAATATCATTAGAATGTGGTATAGGTCCATTCCAATTAGTTTTACTAATTTTATCATAGAATAAATTTTTATCAATTTCAGTAAAAGCGAATGAATATTTTGGCTTATGCCCCAAATAATCATAAGCCATTAGAATTAGGGAAGATAAGTGACGCACCCCCCACCAATCTGTTTTATAATAAATCTCATTGTTTAATCGAGAGTCATAAAATAAACCATCTTTCTCATTCTGAAAAGAATCAAAATACTTAGCCCAATTATCTTTTTGTTCTTGTGTGAGGTTATTAATCTCATTGAAAAGACCCATCGTCATACAAGCAAACATAGAAGAATATAAATTGGGTTCAGTACAAGAACTTGAATACTTGTATTCAAATTCTCCACACTTCATATTTTGCAAAAAACCCATTACTTTTAATTTGTAATCATAATAATCAAAATTTAATGCATTTTTTACACCAACATTAACATAATAATCAATTAATTGTTTATCATAATTATTTATGCAATTTTCAATTATTCTTTTTTTAATAAAATTTTTTGCTTTTTTAAATATTCTCATTTTATGCCTTTTTTCTAAAAATATTAAAAAATATGTTTAGTAAGAATTTTTTTTCAAATATAAAAATTAAAATAGCCGTTAAAGTAGTCATAATAATGGCGAATAAAATTGTATCGACTGTATACGGCGAAAAATATGAAACAAAAACTTTGGATAAATATATGATAAGAAGTATTATTATTAACCACTTTAAATCATTAAATAATGATAGATAATTGTATTTAATGAATTTGTAAGAAAAAGCAACGTGAATGGGAAGCGTAGCCAATGCCAAAGATAATCTTGCAATCAAGAATATAAAAAGTCCTTCTTGCACAGCAAAATAATAGACAATAGCATAGATTGGAAGTGACCCAGCCATAATCATAATATTAATTTTTGGCTTTCCAATCGCTCTGTAAAGTTCATAGTTAGCACCAACCAACCAAGAAAGTCCAAACATCAACGCCATTATTCCAATAACTTCATTAACACCCGCCCATTTTGCACCAAAAACAATATGCTCTATTTGGATTTTATAGAAGAATATTGAAAAAGTTACCGGTAGGGTAATAAACCCTATTATTTTTGTAACTTTTGCAAAATACTCCCTTAATCTTTCGGAATCATTGTTAATGGTTGAAAACGAGCTATAAAGCACCGGCAATAGGGGGCTTAATAAAAAACCAAAGACCATTACAACAAAACTATTTCCTGTTCTGAATAATCCTAATTCTTTCGTACTTAAATATATTCCCACAATAGTTGAATCACCCCAACTAAAAAACCAAGCAAAAAAACTTTCTAAAGTTACCCAACTACTAAATCCAAAAACTTTTTTAAGTATTTTTTTGTCAATTTCAAAACTTGGTCGCCATTTACTTAATTTCCAAAGAATTACTACTTGAAAAATTGAACCGGAAAGTGTCCCTGCCACCAACGCCCAATATCCATATCCAAAATAAGCTAAAGGAATGGAAGCTAAAGCCGGTGCTCCAACAGATAATAAACGTACCCAAAAAAGAGACTGGAAATTAAGTTCTTTCCTAAACAATGCTGAATGAGTTGAGGATAAACTATTAAATACTAAAATTAATGATTGAACTCTTAGGACATCTTCAATCCTTACATCATGGAACAATTTTGCAATTAGTCCGGAAAACAAAAAAATTATAATATATACAAACGAAGCAATAAAAAAATTACCAAAAAAAACAATATTTGCAACTTTCTTACTATCCTCTCTACTTTGAATAAGGGTTGAACTTAAACCGGCATCAGAAAATATTTGAGAAAACCCAACAACAATTGATGCAGAGGCAACAACGCCATAATCCTCAGGCGAGAGTAGTCTAGCCAATACGACAAATACTAATGGTGTAATTGCTTTTGAAGTTATTTCGGTAAGCGCTGACCATTTAGATGCCGTAATTACTTTTGTTCTAAAGTTATCCATTTAAGTATTTATCATAATTACTAAAATATTTTCTCGTTTTTAACACATTAAATAGACTATCATTCATATTGGTAAAAAAAATAATTCTTAAAAATAATTTTAGTATTTCAATTCAAAACGTTTTATCAAATTCCTTTTTTTTCTTCGGCTTTTTACTATCAAACCAATGCTATTGCGCTTTCGAATATAACTTTTGTTAAAAGTTCTATTTTGCACATTTGTTCCTTAAATCTTCTATAAACTTTAAAACTCTAGAATATTGCTTTTCTACTTGCGAAAATACTATTCTTTTTCTTAAAATTTTATTAAAGAATCATCTGTTTTTTACCTAACATTCTCCAAATACCTCTCATAAGCTTTCGCAATTCCTTCTTCCAAATCGGTTTTGGCTACCCAGCCCAAGTTGTTTATTCGGCTTACATCCATAAGTTTGCGGGGGGTGCCGTCAGGTTTGGTGCTGTCAAATATAATTTCACCGTTGTAACCAACAACTTTTTTAACAATTTGCATAAGCTCTGCAATTGTAAGGTCTTTTCCCGTTCCAACGTTTATATGTGTAATGCCTTGTTCGTAAATATCTTTTGCATTTATATTATTAAGCAAAAAGTAAATGGCATCTGCCAAATCTTCCACATACATAAACTCTCTTAAGGGGGTTCCGGTACCCCAAACTTCAACCGTGGGGGCGTTGTTTATTTTTGCCTCGTGCGTTTTGCGTATTAAAGCGGGTAACACGTGGCTTGTGTTTAAGTTGTAATTGTCATTTGGTCCATACATATTTGTAGGCATTAAAGAGTAAAAATTACTGCCGTATTGCTTATAGTAATTTTCGCACATTTTTATACCGGCAATTTTAGCAATGGCATAAGGTTCGTTTGTGCTTTCCAAATAACCGCTTAACAAATATTCTTCTTTTAAGGGTTGCGGTGCCAATTTTGGGTAAATACAACTGCTCCCCAAAAACAACAATTTACTTACATTATTTATATGGCTTGTATGTATTAAATTAGCTTCAATCATTAAATTATCGTAAATAAA
>Ga0172368_10004187_pt1 | contig 16868 bp, 14 predicted proteins | sample Lak11m_FD_114540 | JGI IMG/M metagenome (GOLD analysis project Ga0172368, IMG submission 114540) | Freshwater microbial communities from Kabuno Bay, South-Kivu, Congo - kab_022012_11m | ecosystem: Environmental > Aquatic > Freshwater > Lake | place: Democratic Republic of the Congo: South-Kivu...
CAGGGATAAAGCGGAAACAACATTGAAAAAGATAGTGGGCCAAAGCCCTGATTTTTCTGTTTCTTCAACCCCGTCCCGAAAGCTTTCGGGACGGGGCAATTGCTGAGACGCAGAAGCAGCTCGCTCATGGAGGGGGCAATCCAATGGTACTCAGGCGGGCTTTAGCCCGTCGGACATTCAGCTCTCTTCCATTCACCTTGCCCCGGCTTTCAAGCCGGGGAGAGCCAGTCAGAAAAATTCCGGGGCTTCAGCCCAATCTCTTGCTGCCAGCTTCAATCACATGACATGCGTTACCGATAGAGTGAAATACTGGCAAAACAATTCATGTTCAAGGAAAGCCACCCGTACCAGGTCGGCTGCCGCACACGGACCTTGAACACGGTGCTCCACAGGGATGGATCGCCACGTCCCGACAGGTCGGGACTCGCGATGACGGAGTAGTGGTTCGGGAGCGTAAAAGAAAAGAAGATATCGGTTCAAGGAAAGCCACCCGTACCAGGTCGGCTGCTGCACACGGACCTTGAACACGGTGCTCCACAGGGATGGATCGCCACGTCCCGACAGGTCGGGACTCGCGATGACGAAGAGAAAGAGTGTTTTTCGGGAGAAAAAGGTGGCTTCCAGATAAATTTTTTTATGAATGGAACTGATCATGGTGGCCTTTTTTTGTCGATCTGTACTCGATGAGCCCATGTTTTGTATCTTCTTCAGCAACAGTTCAAAGCCCACTGAATTTTCATTTATCATTGAATATTGCGTTACTTTCTTTGTGACGGCTGCAAGTACAGTGTGTCTTGCAGACCGGTAAGAAGCAGCATATTTCTGATACCTGAATCCCAATCACCTCAAGGAGTCAATTTGTCATGATGTACCATAAAACAGTGGCGCTCAACCGTACCCTGCATAAAGACCTGACCATCAGTCCCAGCCCGAACGGATTTGGTTTTGCCGCGGAGCTGCTGACGGTGATGCTCGCCACAACGGAGTTTTACGATGCAAGCCGCCAGTATCCGGTTGTTTTCACGATTTCTCCCGAAAAGCGTGTTCAGTCTGTCGCTTTACTGGGATTTCAGGAGGGAGAAAATCTTTTTGTCGATAAGGATGGCAAGTGGCTTGGACGGTATATCCCTGCTTATTTGAGGCGTTATCCTTTCATTACGACCGATGAAAATGCAGAGGGCAATGCGACGGTCTGCTTCGATGAGGCCTTCGATGGGTTCAATTGTCAAGGGGGTACTCCTCTGTTCAGGAATGGTGAACCAACAGAAAAAATGGTCGATATCCAGAATTTTCTGCAGAGCTATCTGCAGCTTCTGAAACAGACATGGGTGTTTGGCGACATGCTTCTTGAAAAAGGGCTGCTTCGTGAGATTTCAGCCAAGGCAAATCTTGTGAACGGTCAGATGTATGGTCTGAGCGGCATGTATGTCGTCGATGAAAAAAAACTCTCCATGCTTACCGACGATGAGGTTACAAAGATGTTCAGAGATGGTTCCCTGCCGCTTGTTTACGCCCATCTTGTCTCCTTGCGCAATCTGCCTGAACTGGCTGATCGCAAGGGAAGCAAAAGCGTGAGTCAGGAAATGGCCTGAGCGGCGATACCGCTATATTACCCTGTTCCGGAAGTCAGAAAACTTCCGGAACAGTAATTCTGTTCCATCTTTTATCCGTTTTTCCTCCTGCCGATACGCCGATCGAACGGTAATTCTCTCAGCGGCGTCAGTTGCCGCCGTTTTAAGTAACTGTCAGCAGAAAGATAGCGATCCGGAATCAGTGGTTTTGAACCGGCAGGGTCAGTTCCATGCTTCAATCCTGACCTTTCCGACGCCGTTGTCAACCATGTCGAGCTTTTTTGCTGCGGCTTTGGAGAGGTCGATAATCCGGTTTTTAATGAAAGGTCCCCGGTCGTTGATTTTCACGAAGACCATTTTTCCGTTGTTGAGGTTGGTTACCCGGACAATGGTTCCGAACGGAAGCGTACGGTGTGCGGCGGTGAACTCTTTTTTGTCAAATTTTTCACCGTTTGCGGTTTTCTTTCCGTGGAATCCGTTGGCGTAATAGGAAGCCTTTCCTACAGCGACAAGGAACTTGTCGCCATTGACAAGAGGCTGTCTGGCCGACAGTTCCGGTGTTGGGTACCGGGCGCCATGTCTGGCGGAGCCGCTGTCTGAAAGTGAACTTTTGCTTTTCAGCGAAGAAGGCCTGGCTTTGGTGTGGGGTTGGCGCGCCAGAGCGCCCACGTTAGAGGTCGGTACAAAAAGTGATAAACCCAGGGCAAAGCCGCTGAACAAGGTAATGTGTTTTTTTTGCATAATTGCATCCCGGTTAATGCGCCGCTACCCAATCTGAAGCTGTGTATGTTTACCATTCCTGTCATAAAAGTGTTTCTGGTAGTGCGCCGGTTTCTTTCATGTTTATGAAACACAAATGTCAATATAATAAAAGGTTTTTAAAGTGCGAAATGCCATGGTTCTGTGTGTCCAATCCCTGTTGATAAGAGGGTTGTTGATTTGTTAAGATATTAAAAAATAATCTTTTGATTGATTTGTGCGGGTGGTTTTTTGCGTCGGAGGTATCTGGTTTTGCTTGCTGATTATGAGGAGAAATTGAGATCGTTGTTTGATATCGTCACCGGTTATGGCCTCATTATTCGTCTTGCTGATCGGCCGTGCAGGCCTGGTGAATGGTTGCGGATGGAAGCTTTTAAGCTCAGGTTTCTGTTGAAGAGAGTGCACCAATTCTCTGAACCCAATCATTTTCAGCAGGTGGACAATAACAGTACATGGTGTGCGGGCCGGCAGGTGGCGAGCATCATTCTGATGGCGGTTTTTCTGATGTGCATCATTCCGGATGTTCAGGCAAGTCCGGCTGACGATCTGGTCGAACAGGGTATTCAGAAGGGCAACCGGGGCGATTATCGCGGTGCTGTCGCCGATTTCAGTCATGCCATTCGATTGAATCCCGATGATCCGGAGGCTTTTTACAACCGGGGCGTTGCGCGTGCTTCCACTGGCGACCTGAAAGGCGCAATTGCCGATTACAGCAGAAGCATAAGCCTCGATTCCCGTTTATTCGGAGCATACAATAACCGGGGTTTTGCCCTGGCGATTCTGGGCAGGTATGCCGAGGCTCTTGCGGATATGTCACGAGCGATAGCCATCGAGCCGGGAATGGCCGAATTGTATAACAACCGCGGCACTGTCAGGACGTCGATGAAGGATTATGCAATGGCGATTGCCGATTTCACCAGAGCCATAGAACTCGATCCTGTTCTTGCCGGCGCGTACAACAATCGCGGACTTGCAAGTAGTCTTGCCGGTGATCTGCAGGGAGCCGTTGACAATTATTTGCAGGCGGTCAGGATCGATCCCCGTTACAAGGCGGCGTGGTACAACCTGGGCAATGCCCGTGTGGCAGGAGGGGAGATACGGGAGGCAATAGAGGATTATTCAAAGGTTCTTGTGCTCGATCCTGAAATGGTCGCTGCCCGCAACAACCGTGCTTTCGCAAAGCTCTCACTTGGTGATTTTCAGGGAGCCCTTGACGATTTGAACCGTGTTGTGTCGGCTGCTCCCGAAAGTGCTTCGGTCTGGTACAACAGAGGCATTGTCAGGAGGCTTGCGGGTGACCGTCAGGGAGCGATTGAAGACCTTGAAAAGGCTGCGGCCCTTGGGGATTCGCTCGCTGCAGGGGTGCTCGGGGAGATGCTTCTTCCTGGTGTCGTGCCGCCATAAAGGAGGTCAGGCGGTGTTTATTTGCATTTGAAGGCGATTGTGTATATTCCTTTGTGGATTATCCGACGCATATAAAGCCGTTCGTCATCACCGAACCTGTCGCTCCAATTCACGGTTCCCTTCGCAAGGGGCGTATGCATCCGTAACCGGTTTCGCATGATGAAACCATAAGCGGTAACAAGACCTGACCTGCCCTATGTCAACCACATCCGAAGATTCCCATTTATCGTCAAATACCGGCAATCCTGAATTCAGGCGTCTTGCCTCGTTGTCGCTTGCGGCACTTGGTGTGGTGTTCGGAGACATCGGTACCAGTCCGCTCTATGCTATCCGGGAGTGCTTTCATGGGGAGTTCAGTATTCCGGTAACCACACCGAATGTTCTTGGTGTGCTGTCTCTGCTGATATGGGCTCTCATTCTCATTGTTACCCTGAAGTATCTGACCTTCATCATGAGGGCCGATAACGAAGGGGAGGGGGGCATTCTGGCCCTGACATCCCTGATCATCTCCCACAGCAAAAAAAACAAAAGTGAGCGGTGGATTCTGGTTGGTATCGGCTTGTTTGGCGCCTCTGTACTTTGTGGAGAGGCAATGATCACGCCAGCCATATCGGTACTCAGTGCAGCGGAGGGACTTCAGGTGATCGCTCCTGCGTTGTCAGACCTGGTTATTCCTGTGACCGTCGGTATCCTGGCCGGATTGTTTCTTTTTCAGCATCATGGAACGGCTCGCCTTGGTGCTTTGTTCGGCCCTATCATTCTGGTCTGGTTTACCTTGATCGGTATTCTCGGATTGATTGAAATCATCAAATATCCCCAAATACTTCAGGCATTTTTTCCCTGGTATGGCATTTCGTTTCTTATGAATAACCAGCTTCATGGTTTCATGGTGCTGGGCGCTGTCTTTCTGGCGGTGACCGGCGCAGAGGCTCTGTATGCTGATATGGGGCATTTTGGCAGACGTCCGATCCGTCTCACATGGGCGCTTTTTGTTCTTCCATCCCTGCTTATGAACTACTTTGGACAGGGCGCCCTTCTTTTATCGGAACCGCAGGCTTCGCACCATCCATTCTATGCTCTTGTTCCTTCATGGGCCTTGATTCCGATGGTGCTTCTTGCAACACTTGCCACGGTCATCGCATCGCAGGCACTGATCACCGGTATCTACTCGCTTACCCAGCAGGCTATACAGCTCGGATTCCTGCCAAGACTGACGATCCGTCATACTTCTGCCAGCCATATGGGGCAGATATACGTGCCGGCAGCCAATTGGGCACTGATGATTGCCACAATAAGTCTGGTTCTCGGGTTTGGCTCTTCCAGCAGGCTTGCAGCCGCTTATGGTGCTTCCATGACCACAACGATGCTTATTTCAACCATTCTGTTCTTTTTTGTCTCCACATATCTGTGGAACTGGAGTCGAATTGCCTCTTTCGGGTTGTTGTCTGTGTTTCTTGTGATTGATCTCTCCTTTTTCGGGGCAAGCATGAGCAAACTTTTTCATGGGGCATGGTTTCCGCTGGTCATGGGTTTGACCATATTCACGCTTATGATGACCTGGAAGCAGGGACGAGAGTTGCTCATGAAGCAGATTCAGGATCGTACGCTCACTGTCAGCGAATTTGTCGAAAGCCTTGCCCTGCAGCAGCCGCAACGGGTAAAAGGCCAGGCAGTCTATCTGACGGCCAATCCTGATATAATTCCGATTGCCCTGTTACACAACATGCGTCACAACAAGATTCTTCATTCGGAGGTCGGCCTGTTCCATTTTTCCACCGAAAGGGTGCCCCGAGTACCGAACAGCAGAAAAGTGGAGGTTATTCAGCTCAACTACGGTCTCTACAAGATTATCGCCCGATACGGGTACATGGAGTACCCTAACATCCGGCAGGTGCTGGCCCTGGCAAACCAGCAGGGAATGCATTTCAGGCCTGAAGCCATCAGTTTCTTCCTCAACAGGGAAAAAATCGTAACGGGGATGAAATCGAAAATGAGCGTCTGGAGGAAAAAACTTTTCGCCCTGATGGCCCGTAATGCGCTCAGTGCCACGGCTTACTATGATCTTCCGTCGGGACAGGTTATTGAAATCGGCGTACAGGTTCAGATTTGATACTGAATTTTCCCTGCCTGGATTTTTTTCCTATATAGAATAATTGTGTACATTAACATATAATAAAAGGGAACAGCAGCCTGTGTCTCGATGCAAGAACTCGTTCAGCACATTGTCGAGCATCCGGCGTCATCTCTGCTTGTGATTTTCAATCTCGTCCTGATTGAAGGTTTGTTGTCGGTGGACAATGCGGCAGTGCTGGCGACCATGGTTCTGGACCTGCCGCCGAAAGACAGGCCGGCAGCTCTGAAGTATGGTATTCTCGGGGCTTACCTGTTCAGGGGCCTTTTTCTGGTTTTTGCCGCCTCTCTGGTCAGGATATGGTGGCTGAAGCCTTTTGGTGGACTCTATCTTCTCTATCTCGTATGGGGATGGTGGAACAGCCGGGGGCGGCATGACTCCGGGGTCATCAGTAACGATAAAGGCAGCAATCGTCTCTATCGTTTTGTCGCAGAAAAGACAGGGCCATTCTGGGCAACGGTTGTATTTGTGGAGATGATGGATATCGCGTTTTCAATCGATAATGTTTTTGCTGCGGTTGCCTTCACGGATAATCTGATTCTGGTCTGTACCGGAGTTTTCATAGGCATTCTCACCATGCGTTTTGTGGCTTACGGCTTTATCCGGCTTATGGAGGAATATGCTTTTCTGGAGACCTGTGCCTATATCGTTCTCGGGCTCCTCGGACTGAGGCTCTCTTTCTCTTTCATAGAGCATCTCTATCCGGGCAATGCAGTCAGCAGGGCTCTCGAAGGACATCAGGCCGATCTCGTCATGTCGGTATTGACGGTGGCGGTTTTTCTTGTGCCGGTGATTACCAGCAGTTTTTTCAATGTTCCGGCAAAGGAAGCCGACAGTTGAAAAACAGATGGTGTTTTCTGCTTCCTGAGAGGAGGCAATGATTGTTTTTTTTCGACAGGCATGTGTATGGCCTGTTTCTTGCTGATTACGATTTCTCAACAGCTATTTCCTGATTATCATGACAACTCATAGTGGATTTCATCATCGGCTCAGAAATTATATCCTTAAAAAGCATGGCTCAGTCAATGCCTTCTGCCGTGCGGTAGGCATCAAGTATCCGGCCCAGATGACCCCTTACCTCAAGGGCAAGTGTCTTCCGGGAAAAAAGATGCTTGAGCGGCTCGAAAAGGATGGTGCCGATATCGACTGGATACTCACCGGCCATGCCGTCGGAGAGCAGGTAAGCCCGATCAGTGATGCTCTGGCGCTTTCCCGGTACCGGATGGATATCGACAACCTGCTCCGGCAGGTGCGTATGCATATCGGCAGGTTCGAAGAGCGTCTCAAACCGGCAATCGAGGCTTATGCCGTTCTTGACGATGAAGAGAAGATCGTCGATCTGAGCAGCTCGATTGAAAAATTTCTTGGTTATGCACCGGGCTCGCTGGCTGGTGTGCCGCTTTCGGATATTATCCATCCGGAAGATTACATGCACTTCAAGAATGCTCTTGAACGCCAGAAGCCTCTTGAGTCGGTTCTTATGTTCTACTCGAGGTTCAAGACCGGCGACGGCTTTTATCTGAATGTCGAATGGAGCCTTTCTGTCAAAAGAAAGCCGATGACCGATCAGAACGAATATGCGATGATTCTTCGGAAAACCGACGCCCAGCTTTTCTGACCGGTCAGTTCGCGTAAGTCGCATTCTGGCTTCGCATTGGCATTGCTGGTTTCAGGCCTCTCTTTCATCCTGATGGCAGAGAGGCTTTTTTCGCGTTCTTCCTCTCAGAGGGCTGTTTTTGCTCTCCAATGGCAGTCATGGCGCATGAGCACAAACTATTTTTTTCTGTCAGGGGTTATAGAGTAAGGAAAAAAAGGGGGATTCCATGCGTCTGATTCTTATGACAGGAAAAGGTGGAGTAGGCAAAACCTCCACGGCTGCGGCTACCGGGTTGCGGTGTGCCGAACTGGGCTACAGAACCCTGGTGCTGAGCACCGATCCAGCCCATTCACTGGCGGACAGTTTTGACGTTCCGCTTGGTCATGAACCCCGCAAGGTTTGTGACAATCTCTGGGGAGCGGAACTCGATGTTCTCGAAGAGCTTGAGCATAACTGGGGCAGTGTCAAGAGGTATATGACCGAAGTGCTTCAGGCCAGGGGGCTTGACGGCGTGCAGGCTGAGGAGCTGGCCATTCTGCCCGGCATGGATGAAATTTTCGGCCTGGTCAGGGTGTTCCGTCATCACAAGGAGGGCAATTACGATGTGCTGATCATCGATTCGGCGCCGACGGGCACCGCATTGCGTCTTCTGAGCATTCCCGAGGTTGGTGGATGGTACATGAGGCGATTCTACAAGCCGCTTGAAAAGGTTGCCGTTTACCTGAGACCTCTGGTTGAACCGATTTTCAGGCCACTTGCCGGCTTTTCGCTCCCCGACAAGGAGATGATGGATCTGCCTTACGAGTTTTACGAGCAGATCGAGGCACTCGGCAGGATTCTGACCGACAACAGCGTTACGACAGTTCGGCTGGTTGCCAACCCGGAGAAGATGGTCATCAAGGAGTCGCTCAGGGCTCAGGCTTATCTCAGCCTGTATAACATCTCCATCGACATGGTTGTGGCCAACAGAATCATTCCTGACGAGGTGACCGATCCCTATTTTCAATACTGGAAAGAGAATCAGAAGCTTTACCGTCAGGAGATCATCGACAGCTTCAGTCCATTGCCCGTCAGGGAGGTACCGCTCTGGTCCCGTGAGATATGCGGGCTTTCGACCCTCGAAAAGTTCAAGGAGATGCTGTATGGCGACGAGGATCCTTCGCAGGTCTATTACCGGCGCAATCCGTATCAGATAAAGCAATCGGAACACGGTTTCGATCTCGAACTGCTGCTGCCCGGACTTCCGGACGAAGCGATTCAGCTGAGCAAGAGCGGGGATGAGCTGAATATCAGGATCGGTAATCACCGGCGGAACATGGTGCTTCCGCAAGCGCTTGCGACGCTCAGAACCACGGGGGCCAGGCGTGAGGGAGAGCGGCTTGTTATAGGATTTACCGAAGACGGGCGGTGATTGCTGAATCGTATCTTCGTTGGGAGAAAAAAAAAGAGCGTTATCGGATACAATTGTTAAATAAAGTGCAGAATATTTTTGATTTTTTATTACAATCAACGAAAACGCTGCTTCAGGATATAAATCTATATTCCGCATAAAACGGAAAGGAGGGTGGAATGTCGCAATTCAGGGTCGGTGATTCAATCGTTTACCACAAGCCCAAAAGCTCCGTATCGCCAGGACCGAGAGCCCGGCAGATATATCCCCTTGAGCACGGTGAGCATTACCATTATGTGGTTGACAAATTCTGGAAGGTGACCAGTGTCAATAATGACGATACGATAGAGGTTGTTACCCGTACCGGCAAAAAGCATCTCCTGCCGGTCAACGATCCTAATATCAGAAAGGCCCACCCCTTGCAGCAGCTTCTTTACCGAAAGCGCTTTCCCAATTGAAACCGGAAAGCGCTTTCGTTGAAATGGGTTGTTTCCTTTCTGTTTTCAATTTTCTCCTTCTCCGACCGGCTCCGATCCGGTACGAAGGTGTTTTGCTTCTGTGTCGAACCAGAGAGGTTTTTCATTTCGAAGCATGCTTGCGACGACCTGGAATTCAGCCGGGTTCGTGAAAAGATGGTTTTCGATAAGCTGGTTGCTTGAATCGTAAAGAGCGATTCTTCCTTTATGTTCAGCCATATCCCACCGGCTGTAATAGCTTGCTACGAGTATGTTTGCCATAAGAGGGCCTTTTCTTTCTGTTCAGCGTTATGCCATTGGTTGACTGGCAGGGTTATTTATCGATGAAAACGGCATTATTGAGTGATGCCCAGCTCTTTGTCGCTTTGTTGCCTGAAGGGGTTATCGTTGTCGAAGAGATGAGGGCATCGGTCAGATTTGCTCCTGTCAGGGTGGCGCCGGTCAGATTGGCCCCTTTCAGTGAGGCTTTTTCCAGGTTGGCGTCGAACAGCGATGCGCTGGTCAGGTTGGCTCCATCCAGGTCTGCTCCGTACAGCATTGCTCCGTAAAGTATCGCTCCCTTGAGATTTGTACCTGAGAGGTCGGCATTTTTCAGGTATGCTCTGTCGAGAATCGCTCCCTCGAGATTGGCGCCTTTCAGATTTGCCTCTTTCATATCGGCTTTCTGAAAATTGACTCCGGCCAGCGAGGCGCCAGCCAGATTGGCTTTATCGAGATTTGATCGTTCGAAATCCGATTTCGAAAGATCTGCTTTTCTCAGGTCGATACCGCTGAGTTCGGCGTGACCGAGTTTTTCCTCGTTCATCTCGATTTTCGATTCAGGGTTCTCCTTTCTCATCGCATTCCATGCATCGACCTCCCTGACATCCGGGACGGGCTTTGACGGAACAGTCTGCGGGCTTCCTGATGGCATGTTTTCAGGAATGAACACAGGTGCAGCCACTGCAGGCGGAACGAATTCCGGCGGGGCGATCACCTCTTCTCTGACGAAGCGACTGTCATGCCTCGTGGCCCAGCCTCTTGTTGCAGGTTCACCCGAGGGCAGAAGAGTATTGTTCGAGAGTATGGCGTCTTTCAGGAGAGCGTTTTCAAGGAAGCGGGCTTTGCTGAACTGTACCCCCCTGAGGTTCGCGCTTTCGAAATCCGCTTCGAACAACACCGCCTCTTTCAGGTTTGCCTGTTCAAGGTCGGCTCCGTTCAACTTTGCCCATCTCAGATTTGCCCCTGCAAGATTTGCCGCTTTCAGAGATGCGTCTTTCATGAAGGCTCCATTCAGGTTCGCTCCCGCCAGCCAGGCATGTGATGCGTTCACCTGTTTCATATTGCTTTTTTTCAGGTAGCTCATGGAAAGATTCGCTCCTTCCAGGTTTGCCTTGTCGAGTGACGCGCCGCTGAGATCGGCCTTGGATAGATTCGCTTTCGACAGATTGGCCCCCTTGAGGTTCGCGTCTTCGAGGTTGGCCTTGTAGAGATCGATGGCAAGCTCCGGCTGCTGACTGCGCATGGCGTTCCACTCGGCGACGCTCTTCTGGAGCAGCTTGAGCTGATCGCGATTGTAGGCCTGGGCGATGGTTGGGGAAGAGAGGGTGAGCGCAAGGATGATTGCCGGAATGGCAGGGCTATGGATTTTCATGGTGCGATGTTGAGGGTGCCTGAATAAAGTTGAAGCTAAGGGGAGGCTGGTCGTTTGCCGGTGCTTGTCGCCGCCACCACTGCAACTTAATGAAAAAGAGAGAGAGTCCATCGATGCCCCGCCCGCATGATCTTTTCTTTCCGGTAAAAAAAACCTGCGGGAAACAGAGTGCGTGCCGAAATTGTTTTTTATCGATAGCTGCATGAAAAGAAAAATAAGGAAACGAAATCATGGCTGAAAAATCGGAATACGGCAAAAAGGTGCTCGTTGCCGGAGCGACAGGCAAAACGGGGAGTTGGGTTGTCAGGCGGCTCTTGCACTATGGCATACCGGTCAGGGTCTTCGTGCGCACGGAGGATAAAGCGAGGAGTCTGTTCGGTGACGCCGTCGAAGTGGCCATCGGAAAAATACAGGATGCCGGGGCGATTGGCCGGGCGGTCAGCGGCTGCGACGCGGTCATCTCCGCGCTCGGTTCATCGTCGGTGAGCGGCGAGGCCTCCCCGTCAGAGGTTGACCGCGATGGCGCGATCAGACTGATGGAAGAGGCCGCCAAAGCTGGCGTGAGGCATTTCGCGATGGTCAGCTCCATCGCGGTGACCAAATGGTGCCATCCGCTCAACCTCTTCGGCGGCGTGCTGAGCATGAAACATGCCGCCGAGGAGCATCTTTGCAAGACTTTCGGCTTGGCAGGGCGCTCGTATACCATCATCCGCCCGGGCGGGCTGAGAGATGGCGAGCCGCTTCAGCACCGGCTTCATGTCGAGCAGGGCGATCACTTGTGGAACGGCTGGATGAACCGGTCGGATGTTGCAGAGCTGGCCGTGCTGTCGCTGTGGGTCGAAAAGGCGGCCAACAAAACCTTCGAGGTCATCATCGAGGCTCCGGAACCGCAGCAGTCGCTCGCAGGCTATTTCAACAAGCTGTCGTAAGAGCGGAACCGGAGGGCCGCCCGCCGGAGCTTCAGGCTGTCGAGGCTCCGGTTTTGGCCATGAGCGGGCCATGAAGCTTCCGCATTCGTTTGTGCGCTTCCAGAGCTTCGGATACTCAGGATTTTTTTTGCTTTGATTTAATATTCAAAATCGAATATATTCAAATGTGAATAAATTCTGAAAACAGGAGGTTCCTTATGAAGCTTGGAAGCCCTGCAACGGGGGATGACTTTTTTGGACGTGCTCAGGAGCTGAAAGAGATGTGGTGTTATCTGGAAAAGGAGCACATCCGTTTTCCGGGAGTCCGTCGTCTCGGCAAGACTTCGATTCTGCAACGACTGGAAGAGGATGCGGCTGAACATGGTCTCATGGCGAAATGGCTGGATGTTTCCAGCATCGATTCGGCTCAGGGCATGGTGACGCTGCTGGATCAGGCATTTCCTGAAAAATCCATCAGCCGATTTGTCGCTGACAGGAAGCGAGAGGTGAGTCAGTGGTTGAGTGTAGTCCGTAAATTTGAAGTTGGTGTAAAAGGAGTTTGTTTCGAACTTGGAGGTAACGCCGCTCAGGAGTGGCAAACAGCCGCCGATGCTCTCCATATCCGATTGCGCAATCGTCCCTTGCTGATCCTGCTCGACGAATTTCCGGTGATGCTGGAGAAGCTCGTTCATCGGAATCGTCAGGAGGCCGAACAACTTCTCATCTGGTTACGTATCTGGCGGCAATCGCCGGGTAGTTGCCGCTTCATCTTTACAGGCTCGATCGGGTTGCAATCCCTGCTGGAGCGTCACTCGCTTGGTGAAACCATGAATGACTGCCACTCCTATCCTCTCGGGCCGTACAAGGCGACAGAAGCTCGCGCTCTTTGGCGCTATTTCGCTCCCATCTACGACGAAATCGCCTGGCTTGTGGATGATCCGGTAATCGATCATGCGCTGAATCGCGTTGGCTGGCTGTCGCCCTATTTTCTCTGTCTGCTGCTCGATGAAAGCATTCGTGTGGCGCGGACGCGACGGCAGGAGTTTCCGGCTGAGGCAACGGACGAAGCGCGTATCGGGATCGAAGATGTCGATGATGCGTATGAAAATCTGCTGGCCGAGCGATCCCGTTTTCATCATTGGGAAAAACGTCTCAAAGATGCCTTGCCGCCGAATGATTTCAGCTTTTGCGTGGCTTTGCTGACGCAGTTATCTCGCAGTTCTGAAGGACTTACGCTTACCCAACTGAGCAGCCGTCTGGCAAAGCGCGATCCTGATCCCGACCGCCGCGCCCAGCGTTTGCAGGAGTTGCTGGTGCGACTGACCGACGAGGGGTACACCAGCACGCCCGACGGCAACAGCCGTATCCAGTTTCTTTCATTTCCTTTACGCGATTGGTGGAGACGCAACCATGTCTGAAAAAATATCGACGCCAGCCCAGCCTGAAGGCGGATTTGCCGCTATCAGCAAGTACAATCCGCACCTCTGGAGCGCGGAGCAGTTACGCGCCATCTTTGTCGCCCGCACAAACGAGCTGGCCGACCTGCTGCACACTTTGCGCACTTCGCCGCCGGAGACGGTTGGCCAGCACGTGTTGCTGGTCGGCTCTCGCGGCATGGGCAAATCCACGCTCATGCGCCGTCTGGCGCTCGCCGTGGAGGATGATCCCGAACTCTTCGCTGCCTGGTTGCCGCTACGCTTCCCCGAAGAGCAGTACACGGTGGCCACGCTTGGGCAGTTCTGGATGAATGTCATCGGCAGCCTCGCCGATGCGTTGCAGGAGCAGGGGCAGATGGCGGTTGTCGATGAGCTGGACGCCGCCGCCGAACGCATCGCCGCCCTACCTGCCGCCGCGCAGGCCGATGCGTGCCTCGACGTCATCGATCGCTGCGCGACTGAGCGCGGCCAGCGGTTGCTGCTTCTGGTGGACAACACCGATCTGCTGCTTCGCAACATTGGCCGCGACGCTCAATGGACGCTTCGAGCCACGCTGCAAAGCAATCCACGCCTGTTGTGGATTGGCGGCAGTTACCAGACGCTCGAAGCGGAGAGCGACTACCACGACGCCTTTCTCGACTTTTTCCGTGTCATCGAGCTGCGCCCGTTGCAGGCTGACGAAATGCGCAAGGCGCTGCTCGCGCTGGCCGAAACCTTTGGCGGCGAGGAGTCGCGCCGGACGATGGAGCGCGAACTCGTCGCCCAGCCGGAGCGCCTGCTCACCCTGCGCCAGCTCTCCGGTGGCAATCCGCGCACCACGGTGATGCTCTACGAAATTCTCGCCAACGGCCAGAAAGGCAACGTGCGCAGCGATCTGGAGGCGCTGCTCGACAACATGACGCCGCTCTACAAGTCGCGCATGGATAGCCTGGCCGACCTGCCGCGCAAGCTTTTCGCGCACATTCTGGAGCACTGGGCGCCGATTTCGGTTGGCGATCTTTCGGCGGTTTCGCAGGTGCCCAATACCAGCATCAGCCCGCAACTGAAGCGCCTCGAACTGGACGGGCTGGTCGAAAAGACCACGCTGCACGGCACGACCCGAAGCGGCTATCAGGCCGCCGAGCGTTTTTTCAACATCTGGTACCTGATGCGCTTTTCATCCCGCCGCCAGCGCAACCGACTCGTCTGGCTGGTGGAGTTCATGCGCCTCTGGTTCAGCAATGACGAACTGTGCGGCATGGCGAAGCAGCGCATGAACGACGGACGAACCGCCTTGCGCACGCTGCATGACTGGGAATACGACCGAGCATTGTCGGATGCCCTGCCATCGCAAGCCCCAGAAAAACATGCGCTACGCTGGTCGCTCGTCAAGCAGTTGAAGGAAAACAAAAGCCAGTTGGCTGAACTGTTCGATCTCGAAGGCGAGGATGCCGAATTCAAGGGCGCGGATGATTATTTGCGACGATTGTCAAAACTGCCGGAATTGTTGCGCCAATGTCCACATGCGGTGACGGAAGAGGATAAAACCCGATGGGTTGACGCTGTGCCGGGGTCGATCAGTTTGAGTTTGGCTGAAAAGGAGCGTGTGGCTGAAGCTGCATCAGGTTTAAGTCGTTTTCAATACGATGAATTGCTGAAAATATTTGACGAAGAGTACTCAACCTGGGAAGAGCAGTTTGGCGTTGCTGCCGTACAGATTGTGCGTACTGCCGTGCTGAATCAGGACTTTTTTCCGGACATGCCCGACTCGCATCTGGCTTACGAACAAATCCGGGTCTGTTTTGGCGACAACAAAGATGCATTGCGTCTGGTGAGAAAGCTGTTTTACAACAAACATGAAGATGAGTGGTGCTACAAAGCCCAGAAGCTGGCAGAGACTGCCTGGCCGAAAGATGCGGTAATCGCGTTCCGATGCGCCTGGTCACAGCATGTCAAGCCTGGTCGCTACGAGGAAGCCGAGTCAGCGTATCGCCGAGCGATAGAGCTGGACGAGAAGTCTGCTTTGCCCTGGAATGGTTTGGGCATTCTGTTTTCAGATCATCTCGGTCGCTATGAGGAAGCCGAGTCAGCGTATCGCCGAGCGATAGAGCTGGATGAGAAGTCTGCTGTGCCCTGGAATAACTTGGGCAACTTGCTGAAAGATAAACTTGGCAGGTATGAAGAAGCGGAAACCGCGTATCGCCGAGCTATAGAACTGGATGAGAAGTATGCTTTGCCCTGGAATAACATAGGCCAACTGTTGCATTACAATCTCGGTCGCTATGAGGAGGCGGAGTCAGCGTATCGCCGAGCGATAGAGCTGGACGAGAAGTCTGCTTTGCCCTGGAATAACTTAGGCCGATTGTTGCATTACAATCTCGGACGCTATGAGGAAGCGGAGTCATCGTATCGCCGAGCGATAGAGCTGGACGAGAAGTATGCTGTGCCCTGGAATGATTTGGGCAACCTGTTGAAAGATAAACTTGGCAGATATGAGGAAGCGGAGTCAGCGTATCGTCGAGCGATAGAGCTGGACGAGAAGTTGGCTGTGCCCTGGAATAACTTAGGCCGATTGTTGCATTATCATCTCGGTCGCTATGAAGAAGCGGAATCAGCGTATCGTCGGGCTATCGATCTGGACGAGAAGTCTGCTTTGCCCTGGAATAACTTAGGCCAATTGTTGCATTACAATCTCGGACGCTATGAAGAAGCGGAATCAGCGTATCGTCGGGCTATCGATCTGGACGAGAAGTCTGCTTTGCCCTGGAATAACTTAGGCCAATTGTTGCATTACAATCTCGGACGCTATGAGGAAGCGGAGTCATCGTATCGCCGGGCTATTGCGTTGGATGAAAAATCTCCTGTTTCTTGGAATTCTCTGGGTGAGCTGCTATCAACTCATCTTGGTCAGTATGCGGAAGCGGAAGCCGCATATCGTCAGGCTCTAATCCTTGACGATAAAGATGCTTATCCCTTGTTAAATCTGGCCCGGTTGCTGGCACGTCTTGGACGTCATGCGGAAGCGGAGTCGTTTTATCGTGAAACAGTATCAGCGGCTACGACGGATAATCATGATGTACTCCTTCAATCCCATCTCTATCTCGGCAATCGCCAATTGGCGATGGATGCTTTACACGCATTTTCCAACGCAGTGCAGTTGGGCGATCAATATGCGTTTTTCAAGCTCAAAGTGCTGGTTTGGGAGTGCAGCGAGCTTGGGTTGGGGGAGCGGTTGGGGGACTGGATGGCGGAGAGCGAGGATGCGGGGTTTCTTGCGCCGTTCGTTCAGGCGCTTTACACGCTTGCGGGCGCGGAGAAGAAGTTGCGCGACCTGCCGCTCGAAAGCCAGCAGATCGTGGACGAGATCGTCAAACAGGTCCGCTCGCGGCAAGCGAAGCGTGCATCGGGGCGGTGAATCGGGATGGGTGAAGTCGTGGCCGGTCAAAGTCAAAAAAAACGCCATACCGGAGCTTCAAGCTGTCGAAGCTCCGGTTTTGGCGGGTGGTTGGCAATCGCGATTGGGCGGGTCAGATTTTTTTTGCCGGGAGGGTGGAGCTGACAGCGTTCGCGACGGTGTTGACACC
>Ga0172368_10004188_pt1 | contig 16867 bp, 19 predicted proteins | sample Lak11m_FD_114540 | JGI IMG/M metagenome (GOLD analysis project Ga0172368, IMG submission 114540) | Freshwater microbial communities from Kabuno Bay, South-Kivu, Congo - kab_022012_11m | ecosystem: Environmental > Aquatic > Freshwater > Lake | place: Democratic Republic of the Congo: South-Kivu...
AAAAATCTTTTTTCAGAAACAGAGAAAACCATCTCTGATGTTTTAAAGGGGGTTGTGGAGGGCGGATCTGATGTTAATCTTAAGGTGCAATTTTTGCCAGTAAAAGCAAACACTAGTAATTTGTTTTTATTGAAAGGCGATATAAATTTGTCTGTATATGAGAGTTTGATGATTACTGCGTATGGGCAAGCTGCTTCGGGTTTACAGATAGGGTATTTTCAAACCAGCGCAATAGATCGTTTTTTAAGAGAAAAAGGCATGAGTGATCAGGTGGATATTTTTGTAATTGACACTTCGCCAAGTTTAGGACTCCTCAATCAAATGATTTTGCTCGGTGCTGATTATTTTGTTGTACCAGTTATGCCAGACGCTTTCAGTGTCCAGGGTATAGAAAATCTTGGAACCGTATATGATAAATGGAAAACAAATTGGAAAAATAGCGCTAAAGCCTTAGCTGGAAATACAGAAACAAAATTTGTTCTCCAAGGAGACCCTCTTTTTGTTGGGTATATTGTTAATTCATACAATGTCTATGGTGAGCAACCTATAGCTGATCATCGAATTTGGATGGAAAAGATACCTGATAAAGTGAGAGAATATCTTTCCGAGAAACATTGTAGAAATGGATTGGTGGAAAGCAGTTGGAAAAATCCTTTACAGATTGTTCAAGACTATGGGAGGATTCCATCAAAATGCCAGGAATTAGGAGTTGCAATATTTGATCTTAATCCTGCTCAAGTTGCGGATCACCATCAAGGGACCAAAGAAAATATTGAAAAATCAAAAGAGGAATTTGAAAATTTGTCAGATAATCTCATTAAGATTTTGAATAATTATTGATTTAATGAATCAAATCATAATTTTTATCTTAGGAGTAATTATAGGAGGAGGGGTTGTTTGGTTTGCTATTAAAATGTCGGAAAGAAAAAAGAAACCCTTCGATGATACTCAGGGTAAAGAATCTTTTATAGAAAAACAAGCTAGAGAAAAAACAGCGAATAAGGAAGCTATTTTAGAGCTTTTAAAAACTCGGGAAAAACTTACAAATGACCATATTGAAATGATGTTGGGTATTCCTGAATCAACGGTAACAAGGTATATGGATGAACTTGAAGAAGAAAATAAAGTAAAGCAGGTGGGGGATATCGGTTCGGGAGTGTTTTATGAAAAAGTATAATGGCTCAACGGAAATTCTCGTTGAGCCGTTACCTCTTTTATTGTATGAAAGGGTAAGGGTAAGTTATTAATGTGCAATAAATAGGCCGATGGCGCGAGAGGCGCCAGAGGCGAGGAGGGCGCGACGGGCTTCAGAGAGGGAAGCACCGGTGGTGTAAACGTCGTCGAGGACAATCACGGTTTTAATCTGGCCCGAAGTCGGACTTCGGGCCAGCATTGTGTTTTTAACATTTTTCATTCTTTCTTCTCTGCTTAATTTTGTTTGTCTTTCTGTTTCTCGCACTTTTTTTAAAGTATTGTAAGAAACTTCTATATTTTCTCCACCAAGTTTTTTTATTTCTTTAACCAATTCTTCACACTGATTAAAACCTCGGGCCCGCTTCTCTCCCTTACTCATCGGCATAGGCACAAGCAAAGGCGGCACTCCATCAAAGAGAGTAATTTCAGAAGAGAGATCAATGATTTCTTCATACAGATATCCAGCCACTCTTTTTCTTAAACTAGCGTTGTTTTTATATTTTATAGCTTTAACTATGAGCCGAACAACTTTATTTTGATAATCAAAAAGGACAAAAATATTTTTGGAATAAACGGATGATTTGGGTAAAAGATCTCGCATCATATCTTTTGGCAAATCCAAGATTTTTCTTATTTTACGGTCCTCAGGAACCAAAATGTCCTCTATAAATAACAGGCAATTTTTCACCCACTTTTGCAATGACTTCAATATAGACATTATGTTATAATAATACATTATGAGTTTCATTTCCGATATTTTTAACAAAAAGAGTACCAGTGTGTTAGGGATCGATATTGGCTCTTCTTCTATAAAAATAGTTCAGCTCAAAAAAAGGGGGGATAAAGCGATTTTAGAAACTTATGGCGAGCTATCTTTAGGTCCCTATGCTGAAGTATCAGTTGGGCAGTCCACCAATTTACCTACCAGCAAAATCATAGCAGCAGTCAATGATTTGTTGGCAGAAAAGGAGGTGGCGATTACTACTAGGGTTTGTGGTTTGGCTATTCCTTTTAAAGCTTCTTTGCTTTCGATTATTGAAATGCCAAAAACAGGTGAAAGAGAGATGGCGGGGATGATCAATATTGAGGCTCGTAAGTATATTCCGGTGCCTATTTCTGAAGTTACAATTGATTGGTCCGTTATTCCAAAATCAGAGGTAGAAGAGGGAATTTTAGAAACAAAAGGCAACAAAATCAAAATGGTTGATATTCTTTTGGTGGCTATTCATAACAATATTATTAATCAATACAAAGAGATTGTTTCAAAAACTGGCCTCGATGCAAAATTTTTCGAAATAGAGGTTTTTAGTACGATGAGAGCAGTTTTGGAGGGGGTGCAAGGGCCACTTATGATTTTTGATATGGGGGCATCAACTACCAAGCTCTACATTGTAGAGCGAGGATTGGTTCACAATTCACATACAATAAATGCCGGTTCTCAAGATATTACTGCCAATATTGCAAGAATTTTAAATATTTCTGTGGAGGAAGCAGAAGTGATAAAGAGGTCAGTTGGTGTGGGTAATACGGTAGACGGGGTCAATCTTTCAGAGGCTGTTTCTGTCGTGGCTGAACGGATTTTCTCTGAGGCCAATAGTTTTTTGTTTGATTTTCAAAAAAAGAGAAATCAAAATATAAAATCGGTATTTCTGACGGGTGGAGGTTCGGCACTCAAGGGTTTTAGAGATTTGGCGGCCCAAAATTTTAAAGTTGAGGTCATATCTGGCAATCCTTTTGAAAAGGTAGAAGTGCCAGCATTTTTGGAAGAGATTTTGAAAGTTACTGGTCCCGAGTTTACTGTTGCTACGGGCGCGGCTCTTCGCTGTCTGCAAGAGATATAATTTAGTAAAGTAATTAACATTAAATGTTTACACTTGCTCTATTTTTTGGAGTATAATTAGTTTTAACTTATGGCACCAAATTTTCAATCATCATTTATACCCAAAGAATCAATAACAGAAGAGGTCTTTAAGAAAAAAAAGGCCGGAGTCTTTGGTGTCTTGGCAGTTTCTCTCTTTATTTTTTCCATAATTATTTCTGGTGGAGCTTTTGTTTATAAGGGGATAATAAAAAATGATATTAAAAATCTGCAAACTCAACTCGTGGAGGAAGAAAAAAACATAGATAAAAAAACAATAGACGATATATCTAAATTTAGTAAAAAATTGAGCGTAGCTAAATCTATAGTTTTTAAACACAAAGTGGTATCAAATTTTATAGACACTCTTGCTTCTTCTACCGTGAGTTCTGTTAGTTTTGTTGATTTTGGTTATGACAATATGAAGGAAAATGATTTGTCAGTTACCTTAAAAGGCAAAGCGGTAGATTATGCTAGCGTTGCTCTGCAGGAGGACATTTTTTCTAAAGTTAAATATTTTAAGTCAACGACATTTTCAAACTTAACTTTAGGAGATGGGGGCGTAGTATCTTTTGATTTGAAAATCTCTGTAGATCCCAGTATTTCAGTTTATTCGCCATAATTTTTAATATTTTAAAATGAGCAATACTTCGATACTTTTTTATTTCATCTTAACTCTCTCCATCGGGTATGCTTTTGTTTATCCATCAGTTGGTGAAATAAGTGCTCTAATGGACGAAAGGACTAAACAGGAAGAATATCTCGAAAAAATAAGCAAAATAGAAATAAAGAAAAATGAGTTATTGACACAGTACAATAATATTCCCGTTGATGATAAAAAATATATTGAAACAATTCTGCCTAATTCCTTTGATTTTGTGAGATTAATATCTCAGATTGACGGGGTTGGTTCTAAATATGGCATATCGATAAGCAATATATCATCAAGAGAGATGAGTGATTTATCTGGTGGAGAATCTATAACTGCTCCTACACAAAAAACTTTTCAGTCTGCGATCATTGGTTTTTCGTTTGACGCCACCTATAGTCAGTTCAATAATTTTATGGACGATTTAGGCAAGAGTTTGCGCATTTTGGATATAAAATCTATGAAATTGACTTCCAAAAAAGATGGAGTTTATTCGTACAGTGTAGAATTTGAAGTATATTGGATCAAATAAAATGAATCCCGTTAGAAATAAACGGGAATAAGAGAAAAAATATTAAATAAAATAAATTTCTAACGGAATGAAAAATTCAAAAAACAAAAGGACAATGATTTTAGGAGCAATACTAGTAGGACTGTTGGTCATAGCTTATAAAGTTTTATTTATGTCCTCTAGTGGAGATTTACTTACAGACCCCACTGATTCAAATTCAATGGTCGGTGATAGAATAGCGGTAGTTTTGGCTGAAGTCGAAAGTATAAATTTTGATACTAGTATAATAAAAGACACAAAATTTAAATCTCTTAAAACAATAGAAACACCGCTTATATCATTGCCTGTCGGTAAAACAAACCCATTTTCACCAAATTTTGGTTCTAATTAATTTTTAGATTATGAGTATTTTGGATGTTCTTGTAAAAAGAGGAGTTATCGAGGCCAAAGATATATCCTCAATAAAAGAAAAGGGAGAAATTTCTGGAGAAGATATAGAGAATAAGCTATTATCCTTGGGTGTTAGTGAGGAGGATATTCTTGCTGCCAAATCTGAATATTATTCTATGCCGGTCAAAAAAGTTGACGCGTCTTTGATTACTGGCAGGATTCTTGAATATATTCCTGAAGAGGCTGCAATTTATTATCAATTTGTTCCTATTGGAGAAGTAAATGGAGTGTTAGAAGTAGGAGTGATAAATGCTGATAATATTTCTGGACGTGATGCTCTCAATTTTATATCTTCAAAAATAAATTTACCTTTTAAGACATTTATTATATCTCAAAATGATTTTGATAAAGTTATAAATCTTTATAAGGGCCTCTCTGGCGAGGTAACAAAAGCTCTCTCTGAACTCGAAACCGAATTTGTCACTGAGGCTCAAGGTGATAAGGGTGAAGAGAAAAAACCAAAAAGGGATATGGCAGAAATTGAAAGTGAAAATGATTTAAGTAATCCAGATAATAAAGATACCAGAGTAATTGAAAATGCTCCTGTTACAAAGATTGTGGCGACTATTTTAAGATATGCTATCGATGGTAGAGCTTCCGATATTCATATTGAACCGACAGAGGCAAATGTTCGTATTCGTTTTAGAATTGATGGTGTTATGAATACCAGCATAGTTTTGCCCCTGAGGGTTCATAGCGCGGTGGTTGCCAGAATCAAGATTATGTCCAATATGAGACTTGACGAAAAAAGAAAGCCTCAAGACGGTAGATTTTCTGCTAGACTGGATGAAAGAAAAGTAGATTTTAGAGTTTCAACATTTCCTACTTCTTTTGGTGAAAAAGTGGTTATTCGTATTTTGGACCAAGAAAAAGGTGTAAAGCGTCTAAATGAGCTTGGTCTTAGCAAGAAAAATTTAGAAAAAATAATAAACGCAATCAATGCGCCTTATGGTCTCATTTTGATATCTGGACCAACTGGGTCAGGTAAATCAACCACTCTTTATGCCATGATGAACGAAGTCGATAAGGAGCATAAAAATGTTTTGTCTTTGGAAGATCCTATTGAATATAACATGGAGGGTATGAGCCAATCTCAGGTTATGCCGGAGATAGGTTACACTTTTGCATCTGGTTTGCGCACTACTCTTCGTCAGGACCCCGATATAATAATGGTGGGAGAAATTAGAGACAAAGAAACTGCTCAGCTGGCTATTCAGGCAGCTCTTACTGGTCACTTGGTATTTTCTACAATTCACACCAACAATGCTATCGGAGTCGTTCCTAGACTTATTGATATGGGCGTTGACCCTTATTTGATTGCTCCTACTTTAGTCTTAACTATTGCCCAGCGATTGGCCAGATCATTTTGCCCAGGAGCTGGCAAACCTATGAAAGTCGATGCTGGTATAAAAGTTATGATTGAAAAACAATTTGCCGATTTGCCAGAAATTTATAAAAAAGAAATTAATTTTGGAAGAGATTTATATGAAATTTCACCTGCCCCAGATTGCCCCAGTGGTATCAAGGGACGGGTGGCAGTTATGGAGCTATTTGAGGTAGATAAGGAAATGCAGCAAATTATTTTGAAAAACCCAACCGAACAAGAGATTTGGAAACATGTCAGATCAAAGGGTATGCTCACAATGAAAGACGATGCTGTTATCAAAGCTTTTGATAAAGTTATTCCTTTTGAAGAGGTTAATATGTTATAAAATGGCAAAGAGGCACGTTTAATGTATAATATTTATATGGCAGAGGAACAAAAAAATAAAATAATAATTGTTGATGATGATGATTTTTTGGTTAATATGTATGCTACCAAGTTTAGTAATAGCGGTGTTTCTGTTGAAGCTTTTAAATCAGGAGAAGATTTTTTGACAAAATTAAAGACAATGACTGGAGTAAATCTTATATTATTGGATATTGTAATGCCGGGGATGAGCGGCATAGAAATATTAAAAAAAATGCGTGAAGACAAACTAGCTGAAAATGTTCCAGTTGTTATGCTTACCAATCAAAGTGACGAGAGAGATATAAATGAGGCAAAAAACTTGGGAATTGCTAGTTATATTGTTAAATCAGCGGCCACTCCTTCTGAGGTGGTAAGTGAAGTAATAAATATAATAAAAAATAGTAAATAAATATGAATGATCTAGATACACTTGTTGAACTGGTAATAAAAGAAGGGGCTTCAGATTTGCATATTTCTGAGGGTAGAAATCCTTATGTTAGAATTTCAGGCCAATTGGTGCCTCTCACTAAATATCAAAAGTTTACGAAGACTATGATGGATAAGATAATAAGTGAGACACTCTCTAATCTGAAGAAAGAAACATTTGAAACCTCTCAAAGCGCTGATTTTGCTTATAGCCATAAAGGGGAAAGATTTAGAGCTCATGTTTTCTTAGACCAACAGAAAGCTTGTATTACTTTGCGTCATATACCAAAAAAAGTTCCAAGTTTGGAAGAATTAAATTTGCCAGAAAATTTGGAATATTTTTCAAGATTGAAATCTGGTTTTTTCTTGGTGGTTGGTCCAACTGGTCACGGCAAATCAACAACTTTGGCTTCTATGGTTGAGAGCATAAACAATGAAAGACTTGAAAACATAATAACAATCGAAGACCCAATAGAATATTTATTTACACCTCAAAAGTCTATTATTCATCAAAGAGAAGTTGGCATTGATACTCCAAGTTTTGCATCAGCTCTTCATGATTGTTTCAGGGCCGATGTTAACGTGATAATGGTTGGAGAAATGAGAGACGCTGATACGATATCTACTGCTGTTTCTGCCGCAGAAACTGGTCACTTGGTTTTTTCTACTTTACACACCAACAACGCTGCCAAGACGGTTGACCGCATCATAGACTCCTTCAGTGCAAATCAGCAAAATCAAATTCGTCTTCAGTTGGCGGCTTCTCTTTCTGGTATATTTTCTCAAAGGTTAGTTCCCAAAATATCTGGCGGTCTAGTTCCAGCATATGAACTTCTGATAAATAATACTGCTGTTTCAAATCTAATAAGAGACAAGAGAACTCACGAATTAAATACCGTAATCGAAACCGGTTCTGGAGAGGGGATGATTGATTTTAATAGATGTTTGGCAGAGAAGGTAAATAAAGGAGAAATTAGTATTGAAAATGCTTATCTCTATTCTAATAACCCTCGCTCATTAGAAAAATTGCTATAGTATTATGTTGTTTTCATATAAGACAATAAATAAGGATGGAGAGAAAGAAGATGGCACAATAGAGGCTTTTAATATGGATGTGGCCATTGCATCTTTGCAGAGGAAAAGTTTGATTGTCACTTCGATAAAACCAAAGGATGAGTTTGACGATGGAGATATTCTCAAAAAAATTCCATTTTTAAACAAAGTTTCTAACAGAGATATTGTCATTCTTTCTCGCCAGATGTCTACTTTATTTGAAGCTCAAGTTTCGGCTTTGAAAATTTTTAAATTGATTGGGAGCGAATCAGAAAATGTGACTTTAAGAAAACATATGTTGCAAATCGTAGATGATCTGCAGGGGGGCTCTTCAATATCAGGAGCTCTTTCTAAGCACCCAGACATATTTTCAGATTTTTATGTAAATATGATAAAAGCCGGAGAGGAATCTGGTCACATAGATCAATCCTTTGCTTACTTAGCTGATTATTTAGATCGCAATTATGAAATTTCGTCTAAAGCTAAAAATGCTCTGATTTATCCTGCTTTCGTTATTTTCACTTTCATATCAGTTATGGTGCTTATGTTTACCGTGATAGTGCCTAAAATTGGTGTAATTATAAAGGAGTCTGCTCAAGAGGTGCCTTTTTATACAAGAATAGTATTTGCCGTCAGCGATTTCTTTGTTAACAATTGGATATTTTTAATATTTGCTCTGTTTATTTTAGTCGGAGGTTTTGTGTGGTATGGCCGTACTAAAGAAGGTAAAAGATGGATTTCAAATACTAGACTTTATGTTCCTTATCTTGGAGATCTTTATCGAAAGCTTTATCTTTCTCGATTTTCAGATAACATGAGCACAATGGTTATATCTGGAATACCGATGCTCAAAGCGATTGAAGTAACTTCTTCGGTCATAGACAATGAAATATATAAAGAAGTTTTAGATGAAGCTTTAGTAAAAGTTAAAGCGGGGCAAGCTCTTTCGGCCTCTCTATCTGGTAGAGAAGAAATGCCGGGGGTTCTGATTCAAATGATAAAAGCGGGAGAGGAATCTGGAGAACTGGGAAAGATTTTAAAAACAATGTCCAAATTTTACCAAAGAGAAGTGCTCGCGGCCGTGGATACTTTAGTGGGTATGATTGAACCGGTGATGATTGTAGCTTTGGGTGTTGGCGTCGGTATTTTATTAGCCTCGGTTTTAATGCCAATATACAATATTGCATCAAGCGCGACATAAAAATATGAAAAAAAGTTTAGGTTTTTCTTTAGTTGAATTATTGATAGTCATTACTATAATTGGTATCTTATCTACCATCATTTTAAACAGTCTCTCTACTTCAAGAGCCAGGGCCTATGATTCAAAAGTTGCTCAACAGCTCAGTAGTTTTAGAACGGCCGCTGAAATGTATTTTAATAGTCAATCTCCCACTGGTTATGGACCCGCAGCCGTAAATTGTGGGAGTGGTATATTTAATAATTTTGACCCTCAAAATGGAACACCGGGTGTTTATATAGCCTCAGGTAACCTTCCCGAGGCTACAGTGGTTGTATGTAGTTCTACTGATTCGGCTTATGCTGTCAAAGCTACATTGTATGATAGTAATAGATATTGGTGTGTAGATAGTAAGGGTGCCTCTAGAGCCATTTCTGGGCCAATAGGAGACCCTGAGACTATATGTAGTGGTATTTAATTCTAAAAATTATTTTTTCATAATATGAGACAAGATTTTGTATCACATATTGATACTCGTTTGTATAAAACTAAATATCGTACTCATTTTATTAATATAACCAAAGATATTGAAGAAATTATAAATAAATCAGGGATAAAGCAGGGGACAGTTACCATCCAAACTCACCACACTACTTGCGGAGTTTGGATAAATGAAGATGAGAAAAATCTTATAGGGCCCTCTGAAGAGTTGGGGTATGTTGCAGATTTGAGAAAAGTTTTGGATAATTTTGCAAGCCCTATGTCCGAATATGGACACAATGATATTTGCGATGCTCGTAACCAAAAAGGGAAGAGAAATACACATCTTTGTGAAGCCGATGAAAACGGAGTAATACACGAATGCGTAAATGGTTATGCTCACGCTCAGGCGCTTATGATTCACCCTAGTCTTTCTTGCATTGTCAAAGATGGGGTGCTTCTGAAGGGAAAATGGCAACAAATTATGTTGGTAGAGCTCGATCATGACAGAGAACGCACTATCTCTGTCTTGGTACAGGGAACAAAATAAGATAGCCCTGCCCTGTGTAGAGCTTTGCTCTGGTATAGGGTTATCCACATATTCCTTACCAAAAAAATACGCTTTGTTTATAATATTAATCAAGGCTTGAGAGGTAAAAAATAAGGTCGATCAAAATCAAGCTTCTCTCTCGAGAGAGAAATTAGTTAATTTCATTCAATAAAATGTTTAAAAATAAAAAAGCAAAATTCACAAAAGGATTTACACTTATCGAGCTTCTTGTCGTTATCGCAATTATTGGCATCTTGTCATCAGTTGTCTTGGCTTCTCTAAATACTGCTCGTGGCCGTGGTACAGATGCAAAAATAAAAGCTCAATTGTCTGGTCTAAGGGCTGCGGCAGAATTATTCTATGATGCACAGAATCCAAATAGTTATAATGGATCTGCGGGGAACATGACAGGTTCTTGTACTACTGCAAACTCAATGTTTACTGATACTACTGTAGCGGCTTATGTAACCGGGACCACTGGTACTGGTTCGACTATGTCATGCTATTCAACTCAGGCTGGGTATGCGGTAACAGCAACTCTCCCTGGTGCAGGTGGAACCAAAAAATGGTGTGTAGATTCAGCTGGGGTTTCAAAACAAGTAACGGGGTCTCTTTCTGGTATAACTTGTCCAGCTTCGTAATACGTAATTCCTTTAATCAAAAAAACGGCTCTGCACCTGAGGGCCGTTTTTTGTGTTATCATAAAGAATAAATGGAGTATTTTTATTTAGGAATTATCTTTTTATTTGGGTCAGCTTTGGGTAGTTTCTTTTTTATTTTTTAATCACCCAACATGTCAAAGGCAGCCTTTGACACTATTCTTTTATAAAGTTTTGTGTTTTCATTTATGAAATTTTTGGTGCCGCCAAAAATTTCGGTCAAAAATTGTTTATGAACAATTGGATTTTTTCTATCAAAAATAAAGTCATTATAACTGCTCCAGCGGTATTCTTCTGGATTGTTAACCAAGGAATCTTTAACCGGGTTCATGTGTATATATGAAGAAATAAGCATTAATTGTGGATTTGTTTCTATTTTGACCGATTTGAATCGATCCTGGAAAACATGGCCAACTCTTTTGTATTTAATGTTTATGTATTTGGAAAAACTTGTAAATACTTTTAATAAAATTTTTGAAATAGACTCATCCCCGGATTGTTCTATTAGAAGGTGTATATGATTTGGCATTAAACAAAAAGCATGTAATTTAAAACTATCTGATTCAATATTTCCTATTCGTATCCTTGATTTAGGGGATTTAGTTATTTCACATTTATTTAAATCGCTTTTTTCTATCCCAAGACTTAATCCCAACCTAAAAAGTAATGCTCTATAATCTTGTTCATCACGAAATACAATTTCTTTATTGTCTCCTCTGTTGTAAAGATGAAATATTGAGCCCTTTTCAAAATTTTTATAATCACGATTTCCCATATACAAATTATACCATAGATAAAAGTGTCAAAGGCTGCCTTTGACACTTGGGACTTTATAAAAAGAAGATTTCTGTAGTATAAATGTTATAATTTTAATAAATGGAGTATTTTTATTTAGGAATTATCTTTTTGTTTGGGGCAGCTTTGGGTAGTTTTGTTGCTGTAATTGTAGATAGATATAATACGGGGTTACCTTGGTCAAGAGGTAGGTCAATTTGTTTTTCTTGCAATATTCAACTTAAAAGAGAAGATCTTTACCCCATATTTTCTTTTTTGTTTTTAAAGGGCCGATGCCGATACTGTAAATCAAAAATCCCAAGACAGACATTTTTTGTCGAAATTTTGATGGGAGTTCTTTCTGTTCTTGCTTCTCTCAAGTCCGGGCTGCTTTTAGTTGATTTTTCCATACTTCATAATTCATACTTCATAATTCAATCTCACATTTCTTTACTACTAGCTACTAACTACTTACTACTAACTGCTATCTTCGCCACTATTCTTCTTATCTCTGTATATGACCTCAAGCATTTTATTATTCCTGACTCTTTTCTGGTTTATTTTTTTATTTTCTCTTTTATTTATTCTTTTTCTTCCATACTTCATAATTCATACTTCATAATTCAATCTTTTATTTCCGGTTTCATTTTGGCTCTGCCATTCCTTGCCATCTTTCTCATATCAAAGGGTCGTTGGCTTGGTTTTGGTGATGTGAAATATATTGCGGTTATTGGTTTTTTGTTAGGATTTATCGAAGGATTATCAGCAGTTGTTTTATCTTTCTGGATAGGTGCGGCCTTCGCAATCTTGGCCCTATTTTTAAAAAAAATTGCACCCTATATAAATTTGCCACTGTTTAAAAATAATCTTACAATTAAGTCTGAAATACCTTTCGGCCCCTTTCTTTCTCTTGGGGTAATAATCAGTCTTTTATTGAATCTAGATTTGTTTAAAATAAATGAGTTATTTTTCTGAATTAAAAATTAAAAATAAAGAAGGGTTTACCCACACACCAAAATTTTGGGTGTGTGGGTTTACTCTCATTGAGCTCATAGTAGTTATGGCTATTGCCACTTTTATTATGACTTCTGTTGTTATTCAGCAGAGTAAATGGAATGACCAATTGGTTGTAAGTACTCAAGCTTATGAATTAGCCATGATGGTTCGCCAAGCTCAGATTTATAGTCTAGGAGTACGAGAAAACATTGCAGGAAGTGGTGATAAATTTAATGTTGGTTATGGTGTCTCAATCAGAAAAGTAAATGATGCTGATGGAGATAGTGCTATCAATAAATATACATTTTTTGCAGATACGGATGGAGATATGATGTATGAGGAGGGGGTCGATCATATAGTGGGCTCAGAGATTTTATTAAAGAGGGGTGTTCTGATAGATGATTTTTGTGCTTACAATGCTGGTGGTATAAAAAAATGCGCCTATGATGTCGGCGAAAGTATGAGCGCGCTGCATATCTCATTTTTAAGGCCAAAATCTAAAGCAAATATAATTGTAGAGGGCTCAATTAAATATCCGCCAGCTTTAATTTTGTTAAAATCATCAGGTGGTAAAGAGTATTTTGTCAAGGTTGAAGAAAATGGGCAGATATCTACAGGTAGAGGTAATCCGTAAACACAATGAATCATAAATTTAAAAGTAAAAAAGGGTTTACCCTAGTTGAGCTACTTATAGCGGTATCTCTTTTTACCATTATCGTTTACTTATCTTTAGGGGCGGTGCTTAGTATTTTTGATGCTAACAGAAAGGTTAGAACATCCAAGACGGTTATGGATAACTTTAATTTTGCAATTGAAAATATGGTTAGAGAAATTAGATTTGGTGGAAATTATTATTGCGGTAATTCAAGTGATACTAATGCTACTCTCGATTGTTCAAGTGGAGCGACATCAGTTTCTGTTACTTTCAATGGCGTTAGAGTGGTTTATCAACTGTCGGGTAATGCTATACAAAAAAAAGTAGGGGCAGGAAACTTTGAGACTATAACTTCTACAGATACAATAGTAGAAGATGCAAAATTTTATGTTTTTAATTCCGGATCGGCTGACCATCTCCAGCCTTATGTAGTTTTAATTACCAGAGGTTATGTCGGAAATAAACAACCCACTCAAACCAAATTTTCTGTGCAGACATTAATTTCTCAAAGAAAACTTGATTTATAAAATGAAAATTCCTAAATTGAAAATTGGAAATTGGAAATTGAAAATTCCTGCGAAGCAGACGGGGTTTACAATGCTCGAATCAATTGTAGCGATTATGATTTTATCTCTTTCAATTTCAGGAGCTTTTTCGGCGGTGCAACAAAGTTTATCGCAATCTAATATAGCTAAAGATGAAATTAAGGCGTTTTATTTGGCTCAGGAAGCAATAGAAATGATAAGAAACAAAAGAGACAACAATCAGCTTTCCATATTAAATAGTGGCACTGGTGATTGGCTTGATGGCATAAGTTCTCTTGCGGGAGATCCTTGTTATTTTGGTAAGATTTGTAAAATTGATACTACCAATAACCCACCGACAATGAGCTATTGTGGAAGTTCTTGGGGGAGTTGTGAAAATTTAAGACAAGATCCAACAACATTTTTATATGGCTATACCGGTTCATGGACTGCAACTAATTTTAAAAGGGAGATACAAATAGAGTCAATAACTGTAGATGAAATTTCGGTTACTGTTAGAATCACTTGGACCAAAGGTTCGTTAATAACAAAAGAATTTAAAGTTAAAACAAATTTTTTCAAATGGATATGAAAAACCGAGGAATGACATTGTTTATAGCGGTCACCATTATGGGTATTTTGCTATTTATAAGTTTTGCGGTGGTCAATATTACAATAAAAGCCAATTTGTTTGCCACTTCTGGTCGTGATTCGCAGTATGCATTTTATGCTGCTGATGCCGGTCTTGAATGCGCTCTTTATTGGGATTCAAAATATGATGCTTTTTCTACTTCATCTCACCCTCTACTTCCTGATAACACCGTTTATTGTGCGGGCAGTGGTGTGGCTGGTACGGGGCAAGCTCTTTATGGCACGACCACTCTCGGTCGTATCGGGCTGGGTGGGGATACAAATCCCACAAGTGTCTTTAGTTTTTTGATGACTCCGTCTGTTACTTCTTCTGCTTGCTCTGTTGTGACTGTTTATAAATATTACTCAGGAAGTCCTCTTGTTTTAAAAACCTATATTAAATCTCGCGGTTATAATACATGCGATATGACTAATTCCAGAAGGATGGAAAGGGGAGTTGAAGTAACCTATTAGAATTGACCCAATTATTTTAATTTCTAATTGTTCTAATTTGGACATTGGACTTTTGTTTATTTTTTAGAATAATTAGAGTAATTAGAACAATTAGGAATTATGAAAAAACAAGAAGCAAAGAAAAGAACAGAGAAATTACGAGAAACGATAAATCATCATAACTATCTCTATTATGTCAAGGACGCGCCAGAAATAGAAGATTCGGCTTATGATTCGTTGATTGAGGAGTTGCGCCTTTTGGAGAAGCAGTATCCAGAACTTATAACTGAAGATAGTCCCACTCAAAGAGTGGGTGGAGAGCCGGTCAAAGAATTTAAAAAAGTAAGACACACAGTAGTGCAGTGGTCTTTTAATGATGCTTTTTCGCCTGAGGATATGCTTGATTTTGACAAGAGAGTCAAAAGATTTCTCAAGGCCGAACCTTCAAAAAGTTTCCAAGGTTCGGCCTTGGAGTATACTTGTGAACTCAAGATAGACGGATTAAAAATAGTTTTTGAATACGAAAAAGGTGTTTTCAAAAGGGCGGCGACCAGAGGTGATGGTGTGACGGGTGAAGATGTGACTTCAAATATTAAAACAATCAAATCAGTACCCCTAAAACTTTTAGAGCCAGTAGATATTATTGTGGAAGGGGAAGTTTGGTTGGGTAAAAATAATTTTGAAAAATTAAATAAGGAAAGAGAAAAAAATAATGAAGCAATTTTTGCCAATCCAAGAAATGCGGCCGCAGGCACCATCCGTCAGCTTGATCCGAAAATTGTAGCCGAAAGGAAGTTGGACTGTTTTATTTATGACATTGCTCAGATAACCCCCACTTACATTAAGGGGGGGCGAAACGAGATAACTACTCAATCAGAAGAACTAGAGTATTTACAAAAGTTAGGTTTTAAAGTAAACAAGCATTTTAAATTGTGCAAAAATATTGAGGAAGTAATAAATTTTTGGAAATTTTGGCAAGATAAAAAAGACAAAGAAGATTATTTGATTGACGGAGTTGTCGTTAAGGTAAATGAGATAGAGTATCAAAATACCTTGGGCTTTACTGGCAAAGCTCCGCGTTTTGCGATTGCTTTCAAATTTCAGGCGGAACAGGTGACAACTGTTGTTGAGGATATAATTTTACAAATTGGAAGGACTGGAGTTTTGACACCGGTTGTTCATTTGCGCCCTGTCCTCGTTGCTGGTTCAACTGTGTCACGAGCCACGCTCCACAACGAGGACGAAATAAGGCGATTAGACGTCCGCATTGGAGATACAGTGATATTACAAAAAGCTGGAGATGTCATACCAGATATTGTTAAAGTGCTGACAGAAATGCGCACTGGTAAAGAAAAGCAATTTATTTGGCCTACAAATGTTTCTGATTGCGGCGGTGACGGAGCGATTGTAAGGATAGCTGGACAGGCTGCTTGGAGATGCAAAAATAAAAACTCATATCTTCAAAAAAAGAGAAAACTTTATCATTTTGCCAGCAAACATGCTTTTGATATTGATGGATTGGGGCCTAAAATAATTGGTGCTTTTTTGGACGCTAAACTCATCTCTACTTTTGATGATATTTTTACTCTTAAAAAGGGTGATTTGCTCGCTCTTCCTAGATTTGCCGAAAAGTCAGTCGACAATCTTCTTGTTTCAATTGAAAAGGCCAGAAATGTGACCTTGTCGCGCTTTATAATTTCTCTTTCAATTCCAAATGTTGGAGAAGAAACCGCTTTGCTGATTGCAAAGAATTTCAAATTTTCAATTTCCAATTTTCAAAAAATAAAAAAGGAAGAATTTGAAAAGATTGAAGGTATCGGACCTATAGTAGCAGAGTCGATAGTGGATTGGTTTAAAGATAAAGAAAATCAGAAACTTTTATCAAGACTTTTAAAACATATAAAAATTTTGAATTATGAATCAGAAATTATGAATTATGAAAAGAAATTGGGAGAGAAATCGTTTGTATTAACAGGAACTTTGTCTAATATGAGTAGGGAAGAAGCTAAACAAAAAATAAGAAATTTGGGTGGCAATATTTCAAGCTCAGTTTCCAAAGAAACAGATTTTGTAATTGCAGGTGAAAATCCCGGAAG
>Ga0172368_10004191_pt1 | contig 16841 bp, 14 predicted proteins | sample Lak11m_FD_114540 | JGI IMG/M metagenome (GOLD analysis project Ga0172368, IMG submission 114540) | Freshwater microbial communities from Kabuno Bay, South-Kivu, Congo - kab_022012_11m | ecosystem: Environmental > Aquatic > Freshwater > Lake | place: Democratic Republic of the Congo: South-Kivu...
AAATCCAGAAAATATTTTAAAGGCACAAGTGGATGCCATGATTGGTCTCATGTGGAGAGAGTAAAAAATTTAGCATTATATATTGGTAAAAAAGAAAAGGGAGATCTTTTTATTATTGAAGTTGCCGCAATACTTCATGATATAGGCAGAAAAGAGGAATTTGAAAGTCGTGGAAAAGTGTGCCACGCAGAAAGGGGAGTAGAGCTAGCTAAAAAAATATTAGCTAATTTTAAATTAAAAAAAGATGATATAAATAATATTCTGCATTGTATTTTATCGCACCGTTATAGAAATAATCATATTCCCGAAACGTTAGAAGCAAAAGTTTTGTCAGACGCGGACAAGCTAGACGCTATCGGAGCAATCGGCATAGGTAGAGCTTTTTTATTCGCCGGTGGGCCAGGTTCTAAAACCCTGTACACTGGCAGAGAAAAAGAAATTGCTAAAAAAGGTTTTGATAAATCATATACAAAAGACGATTCCGCCGCCTTAGAATATGAAATTAAATTAAAATATATAAAAGATAAAATACTCACCAAAACCGGTAAAAAAATCGCCATCCAAAGACATAAGTTTATGGAGGAGTTTTTTAGGGAGTTTTGGAGAGAGGTGAGAGCGAAATAAATTTATAATGAATAATAAATTAAAAAATAATAAATAATATGAATTTAAAAATTAATTTAGGCGGTGGAAACAAAAAAATTAACGGATATAAAAATATAGATAAAATAAAAAATAATAATGTTGATATTGTGCATGATTTAAATATTTTTCCCTACCCATTTGAGAATGATTCTATTAGTGAAATTATAGCTGATAATGTGTTTGAACATTTAGATGATTTAGTAAAAGTTTTAGAAGAGATATATAGGATATGTAAAAATAATGCGATTATTAAAATATTTGTTCCGTATTTTAAAAGTACTGGAGCATTTACAGATATTACCCATAAACATTTTTTTTCAGAAAAAAGTTTTGATTTTTTAAATGATAACCATGAATATAAATATTATACTAAATCAAAATTTAAGGTTATTGAAAAAAAATTAATAACAAAAAAATTTTCAAATAAGCATATAATAAGAGATTTTTTGCCTTATAAAAAATTTTTTAATTATTTTATTTTTAATATTTATGATGAAATATATTTTGAATTAAAATGTATAAAATAATTTAATTTTATATTTTATTTCATTATAAAATAGTATATTAGCAAAATTATATATTAAAAATAAAAAACTATTTTTCTAATTAATATATGTATTATGTTAAAAAATAAAAAATTAATAATAGGTTTTATTACTTATAATAATTTAACGGCAAAATATTTGCCTTATTTTTTAAATAGTTTGAAAGAGCAAACTTTTAAAGAATTTAAAATATTAGCAATAGATAATTCAGAGATTGAAGAGAATGATAATAAAAAGTTTATTAGAGAGTATTATAATGAGATTGAGTTTGAGTGGGCAGGTAAAAATTTAGGTTTTTCTAGAGCTTATAATAAAATTATTAATAAAGCTGTTGATAATCAGGCAAAATATTTATTAATAATAAATCCAGATGTAATTTTAGAAAAAGATACTTTAGAAAAGATGATTAAAGAGTTGGATAATAATGTAAATATATATTCAGCTTGCCCAAAAATTTTAAAATGGAATTTTGAAGGAAATTCAAAAACTAATATTATTGATACTTGTGGAATAATTTTAAAAAAAGGCTTGAAATTTTTTGATCTTGGTCAGGGAGAAATTGATAGAGGTCAATTTAGTAACATAGATATTTTAGGGCCATCAGGAGCCTGCGCATTGTATAAGATAGATGCTTTAAAAAAGATTGAAAAAAAAGGGGGGTATTTTGATGAGTTAATGTTTATGTATAAAGAAGACTGTGATTTGGCTTATAGGTTAAATTTAGTAGGCTATAAATCAAAATGTATAAATAATGCGATTGCATATCACGATAGAACAGTTAATGCAAAAGGCGAGAGCGATATTAAAATTGCCATAAATAGAAAGAATAAAAGCAGACAACAGAAAAAATGGTCGTTTCTTAATCAGTATATTATTTATACAAAATATTGGTCAATTCAAAATTGGCAAAATAAATTAGCTATTTTATATTATGGGTTTAAAATGTTTATTTTTGTATTATTGTTTGAACAATATTTGCTCAAGGAATATATTAAACTTTTTGAAATAAGAAATGAAATTATTAAATATAAAAAATAATTTTTATAAAAAAATATTGTTAGTGGTTTTATTTTTAATTTTAATAATTCCTCCATTTTTCAACGGTGGCAATAATATTTATATTAAAGAAATTGTTTTTATCTTAGTGTCTGTATTAGGAATATTTTTTATTTTTTTTATTCCCAAGGAAGAAAAAAATAGTTTAAATAAAAAAAGTATAATTAATTACTCATTTTTGTTTGTCTTTTTAATATTTACTTTAATTTCTTCTGTTTTTTCTATTTCCAGATATTATAGTTTTATATTCTGGCTTAATATCTTAAACTACGAGGTTTTATTTTTTATTATATCAAGGGTAAAATTTTCACAAAAAGAAAAAGATTTGTTATTTAAAATTGTGTTAATAGTGTCAGTTATTTTATGCCTTATTGGAATTTATTTTTATTTAACAGGGAGTTATATAAGATTAACCTCATTATTTTACTGGCCAAACCCATTTGCAGGCTATTTATTATTTATTATCCCCTTAGCGGTTTATAATTATTTTATAAGCAAAAATAAATTTTTATCTATCTTGTCTTTAGTTATATTAATTACCTCGTTTTTATTAACTGGTTCTCGCGGAGCTTTTTTAATTTTATTTATAATTATATTTATTTATTTAATTTTAAACTTTAAAGAATTTAAGAAAAATTTTTTATATTTATTTATAATATTAATTTTTTCTTCCTTTTTATTTTATGGCTGTAGCTATTTAAAAGGAAGTGAATTTTTTTCTTTTATAGAACATTATAAAAATACCGGCTCAAACCAGGATTATTCAACGAATATAAAATTAAATTATTGGCAAGGAGCATTAGAAATTTTTAAAAAATATCCTATTTTCGGCTCTGGACCCGATACTTTTAGTATTATATATTCGCAATTTCAAAAAAACCCTATTAGTTCAGGAAAATATGCCCATAATTGGTATTTGGAAATATTAGCGGAAAGCGGAGTATTGTCTTTACTAATTTGGTTAATATTTTTATCATCTATTATTTTTTTTAATTGGAAACATATTAAAAAAGATAAGCTAAAATATGCAATATTTATTGGTATTTTAGGTTCAATTTTTCATAATGCAATTGATGTTGATTGGCATTATGAATACAATTATTTATTATTTTGGATATTCGCTGGCATTTTAATTAATAATTCCGACGAAGAGAGTATAATTAAAATTGAAAAAAATATTAAATTTATTTTTAAATATGCTTTCGCCAGTCTTTGCATATTATTAATTGCTAAAGGGTTAATAATAATTTATTCAGATTATAATTATAATCAGGGAGAAAAATTTCAGGAAAATTCTGATTTATTAAATGCAAATGAATACTATAATAAATCTATAAAATTTAATTCTAATCCCGGTTATATTAGACAATTAGGAATTATAAAATATTCAATAGGATTATTAGAAAAAAATATCGAACATAAAAAAGAGGCGCTAATTTATGCCAATAAGTCAGTAAATTTAGATTCACAAAATTCATTAAATTATGAATTAAGAGGACGGATAAATTACGCTTTGGGGGATAAAATTTCATCTATAAATGATTTTAAAAAAGCTATACAACTTGATAAATATAATCATCCGTTATATTATTTATTTTTAGCTCAAAGCCAGAAAGATATTGGTAGTTGTAAAGAAGCTAAAAAAAATTTGGAAAAAATTATATCATATTATCCTGAAAATATAGTTAATAATAAAAAAATGATAATAATGGATAATCAGGAAATAACAAGCGGAATTGAAAATGAAATAGCTCCCGTTAAGAATTATTTAGAAAAAATTAATAAGGAATGTAAATAAAATGTTTGTCATTTCGACGAATCCCGATTATTCGGGATAAGGAGAAATCCCTTAAATATTATTATTTTTACCTTTAAGCGATTTCTCGTCCCGAAATTTTGGGACTCGAAATGACAAAAGTATTATATGGATTTATCAATAATAATCGTTTCCTGGAACGTTAAGGAAAAATTAAGAGAAAATTTAAAATCGCTTATAAATAGCGAAGGGGATTTTAGCTATGAAATTATTGTAATTGATAATGATTCTAAAGATGGAACAATAGAGATGATAAAAAATGAATTTCCGAGAGTGAAATATATTGCTAATAATGAAAATATCGGTTTTGCCAGAGCAAATAATAAAGTATTACCAACAGCGGCAGGTGATTATATTCTTTTATTAAATCCAGATATGAAGGTGCATAGTAATACATTAATAAATATATCGAATTGGATGAGAGAAAACGAAAAGGTTGCGGTTGCTGGTTGCCATTTAGTTGATATAAGTGGCAAGACAATAAAGCATGTAAGAAAATTTCCAAAAATACTAGATCAATTAGCTATAGTTTTAAAATTACCTCATATTTTTCCTTTTTTGCTTAATGGATACATAATTAATAATTTTGATTATAGTAAACAAGCTAAAGTTGATTCAATCCGCGGAGGATTTTTTATGATAAACCCTAAAACAATTGAAAGATTGCAGATGCTTCTTAAATTTGATGAAAGATATTTTTTATGGTTTGAAGAAGTTGATTTTTGCAGAGAAATAAAAAAACGAGGTGGAGAAGTATGGTATACTCCGTCAGCGGAGTGTGTTGATCTGGTCGGGCAGAGCTTTTCGCAAGTCAGTAGTTTAAAAAAGCAAAAATATTTTCGCGATTCAATGCTTAAATATTTTAAAAAATGGCATCCTTATTGGCAGTATTTAATATTAAAAATTTTTTGGGTGATCGGAATATTTATTACTTTAATTTCTGAAATAATGGGTATTAAAAATAAAGCAAAAACATAAAAATTAAAATTAAAAAAACTCTTTTTAAAAAATAATAATTTAAATCATTATTTTAAGTTTATGTGTTGAGTTTAAACTTATTTATTTTAAATTATTTTTTTATTATTTGGGCTAACATCGCGATTTAAAGAAGTTCAATTTCCTCGAAAAAATTATCCTCGTAAAATAGAGTTGAAAATTTTTTCAGAGATGAAATTGAATTTTTGCGATTGTTCTGCAAGAAAATCTCTTTAATCGCTGTTATGCGAGAATACTGCAAGGCGACCGACCAAAGGGACAATTTTGGAACCAGAGCGTTTATTATTATGCTTGGTAATTTTTCTTGTTTCCAAAAACCACAAAACCAATAATTGCGGCAACAGCTACTAATATCATCTGAACTATCTTTCCAGTTATTTCTTCTAAAGTAAATTGAATGACTAATGCTGCAATCAGTAAGATAAGCACGATTCCAGCTAAGATTTTTGTTTTTTTAGGGATTGCCATATTAACACCTCCTTTCAAAATATATTCTTAATTATATAAATTTTTTCGCCTAGCGAGGATTCTAAAATTGCACTTAACGTATCCAAATATAGAAAGTTGCCGAAACGTAGGGAAGGTATTTGCGAAAAGTCAGAGTCGAGGACTTTTCCCGATATTCGGTGTTAAACGAAAGTTCTTTTGCCCTTCCTTGGTGTTATTATATATAAAAAGAGTAAAAGAAAGCGTAGCGTCAACTTGAGTTCTGCAGATTTTTTTAATCTAATAGATTATTTGCCTCTTCTTTAGCTATATTTTTATTCTTGATACTGAATGAATAATTTTCTTGCAAAAATCATTGTTTTTTCCCTCATACCACTTTTTTCCAGTAAAAAAAATATACTTTTTTCATATCTTTGGAAACACCCTTGTATTCCAATTGAACATTTTCTTTATAGCGCCCACCTAAACCTTCCGCATCAAAACAAGATAAAATTTTTTCCTTTTTAAAAAATCCAACTTTTTTATCGTCAACAGTAAGATCAGTTAGGTTAGCGGTGCCCGAATTTTTGCATTTTTTCCCATCAAAACACTCATTTTGAATATTTATGCCGATTTTTGTTTTTACATCTTTATCATCCGTTATTTCAATATAGGCTTGATTATTGGTTTTTGCAGTAAATACTCTAAAGTTTTTTGTATTAATGTAATAATAATTCGCCATTTCATATAACGTTACGAGTATCTGAAGTGCGTAGCATTTGAGTGGAGACTTTTGGAAAAAGTCGTAACCAGATACTCGTTGTTGTGCGACAGTTTGCTTTTTCTTTTCATTCGGCGATTAGCCGAATAGTATTTCTGTAATGAATAAATTGGATTATGCGTCTTTGTTTTTGGGCAGAGGGGATAAAGGGGTGAATGCCCAAAATCAAAGACTCTTTATTGTTATATTAAACTTCTCAATACTAGTTAGAATCTTGTGCAAGCGGTGAGCAGCCAATTATTCCCCAACCTCCCCGAACTACATGTCCATCGAATTTTTTACAATCATCAACACCTGCACTTCCTTCAAATAATAAATAAATGGCATTATAGTCAGGGCAAAGATCATCGCAGTAAAAATCCTTTATTAATTTTTTTCCATTTTCACAATAAATCCCAACGGCTTGAGGGTAGTTTGATTTATTTAGCTTTTCATTATCTGGGCTTTTATTAATAATGGCTAATTCTTTATTTATTTTTTCTATTGCCGCATCGTCTATGCAGCCACTAATTTGTTTTTTCTTGTATTGGTATATATAACTTACAAATACAAAAATCAGAATGACTAAAAATACAAACATAGATATTAGCAACCAGTTTTTTTTATTTGTTGTCATAAATCCCCTTATTATAAAAGTTAATTCAATTTATTAATTACAGAAATGCGTCCGCCGATAGGCGAAAAGAAAAAGCAAATTTCGCACAACGTTCGCGTGTATGAGAAGTTTCGCCGACTTCCTTATTATTTTACAATAGAGGTGGCGAAATTTGGGTGAAAGAAAAAGTGCAACCGCTGAAAATTATTAACGCACTTTTTCTTGAACCTCATACACGTTGTTATCGGATGTAATTAAAAGTTTATTTTCCTCTTTTTTCATCAACGGTATCGCTCCAAAGCATCCATTTTTTCAATAATTTTTCATATTTTTTAGGATCAGGAGATTCTTTTACCTTGCCACCATGCTTCATCATTATGTCAAATACTTTTTTACCTCGAGGATCGTTGAATACCCAGTCAGTACCATTAAAATATTGGTTAAAAACTGAGTCCATGCGTAAAGTTTGAATTACAAAATCGCAAAAATCCCTATCTCTATTCATTGCATCATCAGACCATTTCTCTGCATGCTTCTTGGCCATGATTACTGCTTCATTCTGCAATCCTTGGTCATTTCGTGTATCTTCAAGGGCTAATAAATAACGCATTACCTCTGCGGCCATAGTGGTATGCATATCTGGCTTGTCGGCAAATATATTTTTCCATTCAGGCGTAGCAAATATCTGTTCAAACCAAATGTCTAGATACTTAAAAATTATTATTTTTGCGATTTTGTATTGATCCTCAAAATCTTTAGCGTTATCTACGATTGTCTTTTTCTTAAAAAAATTAAACATAGGCGTATTTTATAAACTTTTAATTATTTCCGATAACGTTTACGAGTATCCGAAGTCCCGCCGCAGCGGGATTTAGGCGGAGGCTTTCCGTGAAAGCCGTAGCCGGATACTCGTTGTTAGCTGATGTAAATAAATTCACGAGCGATTAGCGAGTATTATTCTGGCAAAATTATTTTTTATTTTATCGCCTATCGTCGTCAAAAAATTCATAATAGGATAATACTGCTGGTGTTGATAATACAAAATAAATTAGCGCTTCTTCATAGGGGATTGAATAACCGAAGAAATTCATTATTCCCAAATAGTGCGTTCCAGGAAAAATCCAGTGATTTAATTTTAGTCCAACATATTCAACTACAAGGGCAAGTAAAAAAAAGTAAATTGTAATTTTTGAAAATCTAATAATAAAATTAGGAAATTTAAATAGGAAAATGGACAAAGGAATAATTATTAATATCGTAGCAAGTGCTAAATAGGAGTAGTTAATTTTTAAAAATGTTGGACTAAAAATGGCGAAAAAAATAAAAAATAATAAAATTGTGAATAATGACAATGCAAAATATTCCATTCGTTTAGTAATCGCAACGTTTGTTTTTAAAAAAAATGAAAAAATCGACCTTCGCTCTTGTTTGTCTAAAAAATATTCGTAAAATATTACAATGTAGAATATCCACAAAAACCCCCAGACAAATTGTTCGATAACAATAATGTCAAAAATTCGAAAAGAAAAAATAGAGTTTACGATATACCAGCATTTATCTTGAACGATCAAGTACTCGACCATGAATGTTAAAGGTATGGAGCATAATAAGGCGAAGAGAAAAGTTTTTTTAAGAGCGGTTTTATGTCTAAACGCGAGATAAAGAGATGGCACACCGAATAATAAGAGCGTGGAAACAAAAAAATTCACCCCATAAAATAAAGATGCTGATGCAGCAAATATTGGAATAAATATAAGTACTAGAAGGTCGATTTTTTTATTTTTTTTCATTTTTATAAAAATAAAAAATAATTTTGCCAAAATAATTTTTCGTCAGCAGACGAAAAGAATTTATTTATTTCAGCTAACGTATCGGCATAACTGATGTTTGCCGTAGCGTAGCGGAGGCAAATATGGGTGGAGGCTTTTGTATAAAAGCCGTAACCAGATATGCCGTGTTAGCTGATGTATTCCTTTTCTTTTGTTTTCTGATAGGAAAACTTGGTTTAAAAAATTTTCAAATTTCTTTTTCCGTTTTGGATTTTGGGCAGAGGGGTTAGGGGTGAATGCCCAAAATCCAAAACTCCTTATTATTCGATTTTACTATTTCCAATAAGCGTATTTATTGCGTTTACGAGGAAATGAATACTTGTTGATGGATTACCATTTTTACTCATTTTTTCATTCCAATTAATCGCATCATATTTAGGTATAATGCTTTTTGCGTTTTTTATGGCGTCACCTTGAAATGGTAATAAAGTATTAAACACTTTTTGATTTTTTATAAATGTTGATAATTTATTTTTTTTAAACATTTTATTGATTTTCGTTTCAATATCTTTCCCTCTTTTTATTGGAGTGGTTGGTTTTTGAAAATGAAATAATATCCATAATTCAAAACATTCATTTGCGTAAGCTATCTTTATATTATTATTTTGTGTAGCGTTTTTTACAGCAGCCATAAGAGTATTCTTGTCATTTTTATAAAAGTCATCAATGTCAAAAATACACCAAACTTGATCGCCGTCTTTTTCATAAATATTTTTAGCTTTCCATTTTACGATTTTTTCTAATAACTCTTGTGGTGTCCAACAGATATTTTTTTGAGGCATCAACAGCGGTGTTCGAAGGTAATTCTTAAAATCTTGAAAATACTCAATTTCTGCTTTTGCGGTATGAGACCAAATAAAAATTTTAGGATGAACTTCGCGATGTTGTTTTTTGCCTCTGTACTTTGCCATATTATTTATTTAGAAAATTTTAGATTTTCAAAATCGCTAATATATGGCAAGGCATTATATCGCCCTTCTAAATACCTCTTCGCAAAATCTACGCCCTTTCTCTCTGAAATGTCAGCTAGAGAAAATAATTCGGTTGCTCCTTTTTTATTTTTATCGGTAAAGTAGATTTGATCTCTACGAAGCAAGTCCTCGTTTAAAAGCGATGTATCATGAGTAGTAAAAATCAGTTGGGCATTTTTTTGATTTTTTTCTTTAGAATTAAAGATAGAAATCAGATATTGGCAAAGCAACGGGTGTAAGCTAGCATCAATTTCATCAATAAATAAAATTTTGCCATTTTCTAAAGTATCAATGAAGGGTGCTGATAAAGCAAACATTTGTTGGGTTCCTTCCGATTCCTCTGCAAAAAAATCTAGGGGTTCTTTTTCAGCTTCTTTTCCATTTAGGTCATATTTTTTGTGTAAAAATTTTAAATTTCGTTCAGCAATTTTTGAATCTTCTTTAAATAAAAACTCTTTAAATTTATCAGGAATATTTCGCGCTTCCTTTGCTAAAATCATTTTTTCACTTGCTTTAATATCTACTACTCCAAAATCGGCTTTTAATATGAATTCTTTCATTTTCTCTGCCATTTGAGAATTATTTAAAAATTGGCCAAATGAAAAATTCAGAGTGTCGCCCCTCTGTGTCCCGGAAATATAATTTGTTTTTTGAATCAATTGAATTATTTTTTTTGAAATTTCTCCATTGCTACTGGATAGAATTGACAAAAATAAAACTTTTTCCGTTGTTTGTTTTTTTAATACAACGGTAGCTTCTTGAAAATAATTTTTATTACTCTCTATTTCTTGTTTTTCTCTTTTAAATAGAATTTTGTTCCCTTTTACTTGTTTCAGCCATTCCGCGCAAATTTTTTTCTTATCTATCTCAAATCCATAGATAAAAATTTCATCTTCAAGCAAAAATTCCATTTCAAAAAATGAAGGATTATTCTCTGTTTCAGAACTTAATTTAAAATATTCATTTGGTAAATCCGTAGGAATATTGCTTCTCAGCTGTGATTCCAAGATCATCATGCGAAAAACTACGAAGGCTTTTAGGATGTTACTTTTACCTGATGCATTTGGCCCGTAGATTGCCGTAGACTTCAAAAGTGCTGTTTTGCCAACCTCAAAAACAGACTGTTCTTTTAATGTTTTGTCTGTTGTGGCTTGCAGATCGAGAACCACTTCATCTTTAATTGAACGAAAATTTTTAACTTTAAAATTTAACATCATATTTTTATCAATATTAATAATATTATCCACATTTTAATTTTAGTATATAATTTTCCAAAAGTCAATACTTTTTGCAAAAAATACTTAAAATATGTTAGTTTTTAGCAAAATATTGCTAAAAATTGTTAAATTCATTATTTTATTATTATAATTTTCCTTCAGGTATTTTATTTAGGTTGCTATTAGTAATACCAAGCCCCAACTCTCTCATAATAGTATAAGCGGCACTACCGTCTTTTAGATAATGTGCATTTCCGTCAAAGTCTATATAAAATGCCTCGCCGTGCGCCTCAACTTGTAGAAAAATTTTACCGCTGTGTTGTTTGGCAAAACTTTTATTTGTTTTGATTTTATTTAAATCGGCATTCGTTATACCTACACCAAGATAACGCATTATTCGGTACGCCTCATCACCATTCACCATATAGTACCTTTTGCTATCTTTTGGGTTAATGTAATAGGCTTCGCCGTGCGCTTCTACCTGCAATAAGATCTTACCTTTAAGGCGATTAATAAGGTTAGTGTCAATTTTTTGAAATGTCATATTATTTTTGGCCTCTGACCAGTAAACAGTATTATTATTCCAGTTTGTCATTAGAATTTTACTCGCAGGTTGTATGATATTTGGAACACCATTTTTATAATGGATAGTTAAAACATGGTGTTTACCAAAAAAACTATTAATACTATAGGCATTAGGTTTAATAAATAAGTTGGTTACTGTTCTGTTATTAAGATTATTAATTGTTACGCACTGGTTTTTAGACACTATCCCTTCTCTTGTTTTGTCAAACCACCATTTATCATCTTGGTAGCTTATATAATATACCAGCCCATCTATATCGTATCCATAGTCCGGGCAAAGGATTAATGACGATTGATTCGTTTCAATAACACGAGATTCATAATCCCAACTATCTCGTATTGGATAATTAAGTATGCCGATGATTTCATTATTTGATTTTTTAATAGTAATATTATCTATATCCTTAAAATTGTCCGACTCGTAAATGTATTCAACGTTTACTAGCGGATTAGATATATTGCCATTGGCATCTTGTGCTTGTAATATGAAATAGTTTTTACCTTTCTGTGCATTAAAGATAATTGGCAATTTAACGCCATAAGGATCATTCCATGATGTGCCATGTGTTTTCCAGTAGGTGTCATGAGACATTGCTGAAGCCGCAATGTATTCGCCATCTACTGTTGGTATAGCAGTTGGATTTGTTCCAAAGTAATAATAATATCCTTTAATTGCGCTTTCGTCGTCAATAATACACACATCTCTTTGTATTTGGTCAGTCTCACCAAAACAATCTTGATCCCATTCAAAGCTAATTTTTGGAAATTCGTATATTGCCGACGCTTCCCTTATTGAGCTATGGTTTTTTAATATGTCATTTTCATCATATTGGTTTAAACCAATTTCTATTTGATTATAATGTGGGGGTTTAAAATCATTTGGTAAAGAAATTGGCGATTGTACTTGCGTTGGGGTATATCCTAAAATGTTTGATTCATAATTTTGGCCAAGCGTTGATTGCAGCCAGTTTTTAATGCTATCCATTGATAAAAAGAAATAACGTATTCCTTCCGCTGTTGTTATTCCCAAAGAAGGTACTCCTACAAATTTCTCATAATTATAAGCCGCTCCTCCTGAATTTCCGTGATTAATGTAAGTAGATGCTTCGATGTAGTTTTTTAAATCTCCGCTACCTTTCCCAATATAGGCACCTTCGGTTAAAGTTAATTTTAAATCTGTATATCCAGGATAACCAATCGCCTCAATTTTATCATTGGAATATAAAGTAGAGTTGGAATTAAAAATATTAAAAAAATCGAAACTACGATTTGAATTTACTATATATAAAATAGCAACATCCAATTGATCGTCGGCTGAATAATATTTAGTTTCTGCAAAGTATTTGTCAGAAAAATTTGCATAATTTTTTAGTCCGTCGCTCTCACCTATAAGACAATATGGAATGATTGAGCCGTCAGTATTTTGTACTACATGTCTATTAGTGATAATTATCCCTTTATTCGAGATAATTGTTCCTGAACCACTATACCAATTATTATCATTGCCCGGACATACAACATGGACTTCCGCGTTAATCTGGTTTTGAGTAATTGCCTCAGCAAAATTGAAAGGTACTAACCCTAAAGCAACAGTTAGAATTAGTAGAGTTGTGAATTGTTTTCTCATATATTTTTTGATTAATTAATAAATCGTTTTCGTAGCGGAGCGGAGAAAACACCTTATTCCCCTCTATAATTAAAAAAAAGAAATTTGAAAATTTTTTAAAACAATTGGGCGATAGCCCGAAAAAGAAAAGGAATATTTCAGCTAACTAGTGTTTATACGTAATGTTTTATATGATAATATATAAAATTTGTATATTATACGAAATTTGATATACTTTTATTATTGATATTACTTATTTTATATTAGCATTTATTTTATGAAATTTGAAGAGAGCTGTTAGCTAAAATCAAGAATGAGCTTCGCTTGCGCAATTTTAGCCCCAAAACTGTAAGTAGTTATTTATTTAGTTTAAAATCTTATTTTAAATATAAAGAATATAAGCGGTTAGCCTAATGTAGACTAAATTAAAATAGTATTTATTAAAAATGTAAGACGAGGGCAAGTCGTCCCAAACCATAAATCCTCATTTAAATATGATAAAATATTTTTATCGTGAGATTGCCAAATCAGGAGTAAAAATTTAAATTAAATTCGCAAAAAAATCAAATAAAATCCCTATTGTTTTATCGCGCGAAGAAATAAAAAATATAATAGATCAATAATAAACGAAAAAGCAAAAGTTTATAATCGCTTTAGCGTAAGCTGCCGGTTTAAAAGGGTAAGTGAAATAATAAATTTTAAAATAAGAGATATTGATTTAGATTAATTAGCAATACATTTAAAAGAAGCTAATGGAAAGAAAGACAGAATTTCACAGAAAATATTTGAAAATGCGCTAATAAAGAGTAAAATAAAAAAGAGTGCAAGTTTTCACTCATTGCGCCATAGTTTTGCCACTCATTTGCTTGAAAACGGAGTAGATATCCGTTATGTCCAGGACTTTTAGGGCATGCTAATATAAGAACCACGCAAATTTATACGAAAGTAACGAATACAGCTTTAAAGAAAATAAAAAGCCCTTTAAGTTAAATAATTTAAAAATTAAAACTGCTTTTTGTCAGGCAGGATATAAAAATGGAAAATGAGAATGTAAAATTAAAAAATAAAATAGCTATTATTATTACCCCTAATTATAAAGATTATGCCAAGAAATATCTTGATGATCTAATTATTAGTATTCATAATCAAGATTATGATGGAAAGATTAAAATTTTTATTACTGATAATGAATCAAGCGAGGAGAGCTATGTTTTTTTAAGAGAAAAATTAGGAGAGGAAGCGGTTATTATAAGGAACGAAAAAAATGACGGGTATGCGAAGGGTTGTAATGACGCAATAAAAAAAGCTCTAGAAGAGAATTTTGATTATATATCTTTATTTAATATAGATACAATATTAAAAGCAAATTGTATTAGCGAGATGGTTAAGGCTTTTAATAATAATCAAAATGTTATGGCCATTCAACCTATTATTATGCTTTGGCCAGAAAAGGAAAAAATAAACAGTTTTGGAAATGTTATTCATTTTTTAGGGTTTGGATACTGTAATAATTATAATCAATTAATTAAAAATTTAAAATTGAAAATTGAAAATTTTAATATATGTTATCCGAGCGGGGCTGGAGTTTTGTTTAAGGCAGGTATATTAAAAAAAATTGGGCTTTTTGACGAAGAAATGTGGATGTATAACGAAGATGAGGATCTAGGATGGAGGATTTGGCTTTCCGGTTTTCGTTGTATTTTGGCTCCAGATGCTATCATGTATCATAAATATGAATTTTCTAGAAGCATAAAGAAGTATTATTATCTTGACAGAAACAGAATAATTAATATAATTAAAAATTACCACTATTTAACTTTATTGCTAATATTACCAGCATTTATAGTAATGGAAATAGGGCAATTATTTTTTGCTTTTAAAGGTGGTTGGATAAAGGAAAAAATAAACGTATATAAATATTTTTTTAATTTTAATAATTGGAAGTATTTACTAAAAGCTAGAAAAGAATCACAAAATTTAAGAAAAGTTAAAGATAAGGATGTAATAAAAATTTTTTCAGGAAAAATTATGTATCAGGAAATAGATGGTCCTTTACTAAGAAGTGCAAATATAATATTTAATATATATTGGAAGGTTATTAAGTTTTTAATTATTTGGTAAGATGGTAATTTTAATTTTAAATTAATTTTTAAATAGTAAATTAAAATTTATAATATGGATATAAGTATAGTTATACTAAATTATAAAAGCAGGGGATTAACATTGAATTGTATCAAGTCTATTAAAGAGGCTGATTTTAGAAATTTAAAATATGAAATTATAGTAGTTGATAATAGTAGTGACGAATATATTAAAGATATATTAGCTTGGCAATTCCCAAAAGTATTATATTTAAAAAATGAAAAAAATATAGGTATGGGTGCGGGCAATAACGTAGGAATTAAAAAATCAAGCGGAAAATATATTGTAATTATGAATCCCGATACCATTAGTTTTAAGGATACTTTTATTAAATTATATTATTATATGGAAGAAAATCCTGATATTGGAGTTGCTGGACCTAAGCAATATAATCCTGATAAGACTGTTCAGGATTCCTGTTTTAGATGGTATGGTTTTCTAACACCTATTTACAGAAGGACATTTTTAGGAAGATTAGGTTTTGCTAAAAAAAGTATTGATTTTTTTCTATTCAAAGATTACGATCGTAAATCTCCAAGGGAGGTTGATTGGCTTTTGGGGTCTTTTCTATTTTGCAGAGCTGAAGCTTTGAATAATAGTAACTTTTTTGATGAAAGATATTTTTTATATTTTGAAGACACAGATCTTTGTAGAAAATTTTGGAATAAAAATTGGAAGGTAGCTTATGTGCCTGAAGCAGAAATTATTCATAACCATAATAGAGAAAGCGCTAACTTGCCCTGGTATAAATTTTTCTTAAATAAAGCAAGTCGCCATCACTTTACTTCCTGGATAAAATATACTTTAAAATGGAAAGTTATAAATAAATGAAAAATTGCCCAATCTGCCAAAGCAATAATACAAAAATTGTTTTTAATGAATCCGGTATTGATATTATAAAATGCAAAAATTGCAGTCATTTATTTTCATCTTTTGAAGGTGAAGAGAATTATGATAAATATTTTGGCTATGAAGAAATAAAAGATGGCGATTATTATTATTGGGATCGCGCGAGGGATATGATGTATGAAGATTTTTCAGAAAGATTTTTAAAAAATAAAAAAGGGATACTATTAGATTATGGATGCGGTATGGGTTTTTTTATAAAAAAAATAAAAGACATAAAAAATTGGGAAATAAAAGGTTTAGAGATTTCAAGGCAAGCAGTAAATTATGCTAATATTAAATTAAATTTAAATAATATTTTTTGCGGAAACATTAATGAATATAATTTTAACGATATAAAATTTGATATTATTACTTTATGGGATGTAATTGAACATATAAAAAATCCGGATAAAACTATTAATAAAATATCTAAAATTTTAAGTAATGATGGTATTTTATTTATTCATACGCCAAATGCAAAATTGCAGTTATTTAAAGCTCGGTTAAAAAAAATATTATTCGGAATGAAATCAAATATTCATTATTTTGAACCGAAAGACCATCTTAATATATATACTTCAAATTCAATATCAATTTTACTCAAAAGAAACGGATTTAAAAAAATAAAATTTATTCATTTAAAACCTATTAAAAGCATGTCTGGAAATAGAAGCAGTCTGGCGATTTTATTTAAATATGCCTGGTATTATGCATCAGTTTTCCTTTTTTATCTTACTTTTGGT
>Ga0172368_10004192_pt1 | contig 16841 bp, 14 predicted proteins | sample Lak11m_FD_114540 | JGI IMG/M metagenome (GOLD analysis project Ga0172368, IMG submission 114540) | Freshwater microbial communities from Kabuno Bay, South-Kivu, Congo - kab_022012_11m | ecosystem: Environmental > Aquatic > Freshwater > Lake | place: Democratic Republic of the Congo: South-Kivu...
CCGTCAATACTCAAGGAATAAATGGGAACAGTTCTGGAAAGAAAAGCTGGGTATCAAAGGTTTCTTCGAGATTCAGGTTCTTGCGGTTAGTATTCATTGATACCTACACTTATGAACGATACCTATAAATTATACCATTTTTATTTATGAAAAATAAATTATTTCACCGCACGCAGCCTGTTTTCTGTTTTATTCTGTTTCTATTCCTGAGCGTTTCCTGCTCAAAAACAGGGTATCAGATTATCGACCGAGACGACGCCATGTTAGCCTCGCTCCAGCAAAATAAACCCTATATGCTGGGGTGCGGGGATACGCTGAAGGTGACGGTGTGGAGACACGAAGAAGCATCTGCCGATGCGGTGATAATGCCGGATGGAAAGACTTCTCTTCCTCTTGTAGGGGAGGTCGATGCAGCAGGGTTGACGGTTGATGAGTTAAAGGATGAGTTAAACAGGAAATACAGTGAATATATAACAGAGCCGCATATTACGATAACCATTAAGGAAACTAACAGTCTCAAAATATATGTATTGGGAGAAGTTACGCATCCCGGTGAATTTAAATTGAATTCTTATACGGATGTGCTGCAGGCGATTTCCATGGCCGGGGGCTTTACCATATATGCAAATAAATCCAATATAGATATTATCAGGAAAGAAGGGGACAAAAAGATTAAAATTAATTTTAATTATAACGAGGTGGTTAAGGGTAAAAACTTAGCTCAAAATATCCCCCTGAAGGCAGGCGATGTAATTGTGGTTTCCGAATCGTGGTGAGTAACAATTTTACGGGTATTTATGTAGGGGCTCAAATGCCTTGCCGGGGCACCAAAGTTGGGGTACCGGTACAACACTTATAATGAAATATCTCGTGCTTAAAAAATATATTCATGAAGATGCCCGGTTTAAAAAAAAGGAAAACAACTGTCCGTTGCATTCTCCACACAATAATATTTTCACTGCTCCTAATTATTCGTTGTGATTGCATATGGGCTCTCTATGTAGAGCTAAAGCCGACTTTTATGTGGGGGCTCACGTATGAAGATAATGTTACGGTAATATCAAAACAGCAAGAAAAACAGGGGATTCATAAAGAACCAGACTTCAGCAATAGATATGAGCCGGCACTGGAATTCAACATTGAAGGTTCACGGGTTGCGATAAGAGGAAAAACAAAGGTGCGGGTGCGCCGGTATTTTAGTTTGAAGGGTTGGGATGGTACTGATAAAGATTATAGCATTGAAAGTATCTTCAAAATCAATCCCCGATCAGAACTTAATGTGGGCGCAGCTTACAGCCTGAATACTGATACAGAAAGAAATTTTACCACCGAACAGGGGGTTCCCAGCGGGGTGTTAGTCCGGAGATCACAAAATATAACCAAGATGTATACGGGAAGCTATAGCTACATGCTTTCGCCCAAAGGTACTTTGGGGTTTATGTTTAGTTATTTAACCTTTTTTACCCAGGCATCCAGCGGAAGCCCTGTTTACTCGTACATGCTCAACTATGATTATATTTTAAACACAAAAGATTCTCTTAATGTGTCGTTGGGATACAGTAACTTGCAATTTAATTATACCATCGCTGAGGAGGTATTGAATTACGAGCGGGATACTTACACCATAAGCGCCGGGTTAACGCATATATTCAGTGACACATTTCAGCTGAGATTTTCTGCTGGATTGAATTATAGCGATACAACATCCCAAAATGCAATTTTTGGAGAGGACCCATCAACGGGTGAACAGGTTATTGTGGGGACTGAATCGGTATCAAACTCAACTACGGGAACGAACTTTGATCTTCAATTAGAAAAAAAATATTACCATACGACATTTCGCTTTACGGCAGTTCAGTCCCTATATACCGACCCCGAGACTGGGCAAACATATCCCAATCGCAGATTTGCTTTTGATATAAAATATGATTTCACCGCAAGATTATACGGCGGTCTTGGCTGGTCCTTTTTCAGCAGTGAATCGTCGGCCGGTGACTATAATAACAGAGTAAACATTGACAGACAATCAAATTACAGCACATTGCAGATAGGCTACCGCTATAACCCCAATATCACCTTATCCCTGGGGTACAGTCGCGCATACTCTGAAAATAGGGCCGCCGCTGATAATGAAACAACAAGCAACAGAATTTACCTGCAATGCTCCTTTGCATTACAGAGGCCCTTTATAGTGAGATAAAAAAATGACCACCTCCTATCAGACTGAAATAGCTGCATATATTAATATTGCAAAAAGAGGAAAGAAGATAATAGTTATTTGTATACTTGCTTCTCTCATTATTGGATCTGCGATAGCTTTCAGCATAACGCCCGTTTACCGAGCTCAGGCAACCCTCTACTATCTTCAAGCACAGATACCAGAGGCGATGCTCATAAGTTTTGTCAATGTGTGGTTAGAAGCTGCCGTGCAGTTTGTTCAATCGAGCATTTTCACGCGCGATAAATGTATAGAGATTATCAAGGAAGTAAACTTATATCCTGCCCTGGTAAACAAAATTCCTGCTGATGATTTGGTTGTCCAGATGAAAAATCATTTTGGCAGCGAAAATATGTATGTCAACACCAGCGGGGCCGGCGGACGCACAGAAGAAGTAATGACCGGGGTTAAATTCTATTTTGAAGACTCATCACCCAGAAAAGCTTTTGAGGTTGCAACCATTATTTCCTCTGCGTATATTGAAAACTACAGAAAATTCAGGGAATCATTTGCCACTGTTACGTCCTCATTTTTGCTTGATGAGCAGTACCGGCTGAAAGCAGACATCGGAAAGATTGATACAAAACTTTCTGAATACAAAAACGAACATGTCCATGAACTTCCCGAGCTGCTTACCTATAATTTTAGAAAAATAGAAGAGCTGGAACAACAGTCGCGAAATCTTGACAAAGATGCCCAGGTTCTCATGGAACGCAAGATACTTATTGAAGGGCAGCTGGCTCAAATACAGCCCACTACCCCGCTTGAAGGGGTTTCAGGAGAGAAAATTGTTACGCCTGAAGAAAAACTGGCAACCCTCAAAACAGAGCTTACCGTGCTGCAAACCCAGGTTTCTGAAAAGCACCCGGACATCATTCGAGTAAAACGCGAGATCGAGGGTTTAGAAAAAGCAGGGATCACTAAGCAAAAAAGTGCTCCTATGCAGAATGATAAAGAAAAACAAGCATCTTCTCGACTAAAAAGACTGGGCCCCCTGGAAAATCTCGGCGCCTACAATCCGGCCTACGTGAATTTAGTAACACAAATAGATGATATAGATGCTCAATTAAACTCTGTAGGTGTGCAAAAGGAAGAGATTAAGAGAGAGATAGAAAAATATAAACAACGCTTTGAAATGACACCGTTGATAGAGAAAGAATATAATGTACTTGTCAGAGATCGCGATACTGCGCAACGAAGATATGAAGATTTAGTCAAGCAGGCATTAGAGGCCGACAGCTCTGCAGCAATGGAAAAGCGGGACGTGGGCGGGAAATTTGTTTTAACTGAGCCGCCTGCATTTCCCTTCAAGCCAGTAAGACCAGATCGATTATTGATTATAGGCACCTCTCTCATTATCGGTATCGTCGCAGGCTTTTTAATAATTTTTTCCTGGGAATTTTTAAATCAAAGGATTCGCTCTCCGCTGGATGTATCCAGGGTAAGCACGTTGCCGGTGTTGCTGGAACTGCCTGAAATTCCCCGCAATGCTCAGAAGCGGGCTCATAACATCAGAAAATTTGCCATCCCCGTCATAATCCTGATAATGGTCCCGGTAATTTTATTAGTGATAAATTATTATAAACCGCTTGAGTTAGATATTACTATAATACGGATAATAGATTTAATAAAAAAACAATTTGTTGTTTTAGGTCAATAAGCAATGGTCAGCTATGAGCAAGATTAAAGACGCGTTAGAGAAAGCACGGAGAATGAGGGGGACAGCAACCCCCTTTCTATTAATAGAGGATGAGCCCGGGGTTAAAAACAATGCTTCACCCCAGGCGGCAAAAACTAAGAAAATAATTAATTATTCACCGGATGCCATTATCCGGCATAACGTATTTACCCTTGCCGCCGGCCATAACGAAATCAACGAACTATTTAAATTATTCAAGACACAGATACTCACCAAGACCCAGATAGCAGGGGACCGAACTATTTTAATTACCAGTTGTATCGATGGCGAAGGAAAAACATTCACCGCCATCAATTTGGCAATAATGTTTGCACGGGAGGTGGACCAGACGGTGCTGCTGGTTGATGTGAACCTGAAACACCCGTCAATTACGCGAGTGCTCGGTATTCAAACACACGAAGGGCTAACGGACTATCTTCTGCACAGTAAGCCGTTAACCGATCTTCTTATTCGTCCCGGAATCGACAAGCTGTCGTTGCTTCCCGCAGGCAATGCCATTGAGCACTCCAGTGAAATGCTCGGGTCTCTGAAAATGCAGGATTTAATTGCCGAGATGAAAGGCCGCTACCAGGACCGGTATATCTTTTTTGATGGACCGTCAATTCTGACATCGGTTGATACGCTGGTTTTATCGAAATATGTAGACAAGACATTGCTGGTTGTTGAATCAGGGAAAGTTTCACCTGAACAACTGAGCGAGGCAATCAATCTTATCGGGGAGGATAAAATTCTGGGTACTATTTTAAATAAAGGAAACCCTGTCTAAAAGAGATCCAGCCTTCATGAAACACCTGCTCGGCGAATAACCCCTGATAAGGATTCTGTATGTATAAACATTTTTACGAGTTAAAAGAGAAACCTTTCAATCTCCTCGCAGACCCGGCCTTTTTATATTTGAGTAAAAAGCATGAATTAGCTCTCAGCTATCTGGAATACGGGCTTTCTGAACAGGCGGGTTTTATTGTTATAACGGGAGAGGTCGGCTCAGGCAAGACAACGCTCATAAAATATTTGCTTACCAAGCTGGAGAAGACCCCCGTAAAAACCGCCATGATTTTCAATACCAACATAACGCCCAGGGAATTTCTGGAGATTGTCCTGCGGGAGTGGGATATTGCCGGTGCAGGTAAGGAAAAAGCCGACTTGTATGATTCCCTCAATAACTTTCTGCTCCAGGAATATATAAGAAAAAACCAGGTGCTCTTAATCATAGATGAAGCGCAAAATCTTTCTTCGGAAACACTCGAAGAGATCCGCATGCTTTCAAACTTAAATGATGAAAAACAACCCCTCCTGCACATTATTCTTCTCGGACAACCAAACCTTCGCGATCGCCTAAACCAAAAAACGCTTGAGCAGCTTCGTCAAAGAATTGCCGTACACTATCATCTCGATCCGCTGGACTACGAGGATACCGCACACTATATCAGGCATCGTTTGCAGAAAGCTGGAGCGCAGAACCCGGAGCTGTTCATGGCTGATGCAATTGACAGCATTTATCAGCACTCAAAAGGGATTCCCCGGGTAATTAATGTGCTCTGTGACACGGCGCTGGTATACGGTTTCGCCGAAGGAGCAGAAAAGATAGGAAAACCAATCATTGAAAGTGTCATTGACGAACGCCTAAAAGGCGGATTAATTGTCCTTGATGAGACCGCCCCTGCCGCCGCTGCCGGCCCCCGGCAGCCTCAGGATGATGGCATGGGCAAAGAGCTTGAAGCGATAAAAGAGCACTATGCCGCCCTCAATAAGAATATTTTCGAGCTGACACTGCTGGTAAAAAAGCTGTACTCTGAAAAAGAGCCCGTAAAAAAAGAGTTGGCAGGTGTGGTGCACAGATCCAGAAAACCTGCCGGCAGTGCCGGAAAAAAAGAGCGCCCGCCGGCGAATAAAAAAATGAATCGCGAGATTAATGTGCTCCGGGAACGGATTAAAGGGCTGGGGAAAAAGCAGCACAAAAATAATGCAGCAAACCGGCGGGTGGTTACGCGGGTTCTCGTGAAAACACTGGGACGATAGAGCGATGCAGAAACTCAACCAGGGCTGCGGAGCTGACCAAACTGCTGGAGAATATTTACCGCTGCGTTAATATGGCCCTGGTAAATGAGCTGAAAATGCTTGCTGACCGCATGGGAATCGATATCTGGTGAGTGATTCATGCATCGTCAACCAAGCCGTTCGGGTTTTCCCCATTTTATCCGGGCCACGGACTGGGCGGGCACTGCATTCCGATTGACCCGTTCCAGCTTTTCTGGAAAGCCCGCGCCCATGATTATGACTGGATAGCGCGTTACGCGAAGCTGGTTGTCGACTCGCGCAATGCAGTAAAGAATAAAAAAAGGTTTGCAGGAAAAATTGTCGGGGCTTAGGGTCGGCCTTTCAGGTCCCTCTCCAGTTCCCGCCGCACATCCTTCTTCCGGATGTCTTCTCTGCGGTCATGCAGGGTTTTCCCCTGCACCAGGGCCATTTCCACCTTTACCTTCCCCTGCTCATTGAAATACATTTTCAGCGGAATAAAGGTTTGACCTTTTTGGCGTATTTTGCCATAGAGTTTCTTTATCTCCTGCTTGTGGAGCAGCAGCTTGCGCTTGCGCAACGGTTCATGGTTAAGCCGGTTGGCGTGCGAATATGCGCTGATATGGGCATCTATCAGGAATATCTCACCGTTCTCAATGCGGCCGTAACTGTCCTTTAGATTGGCATTGCCTCTGCGGCAGGACTTGACTTCGCTGCCGAGCAGCACAATCCCGGTTTCCCAGGTGTCCAGAATTGCGTATTCGTGATATGCTTTTTTATTTTGTGCAATCAACTTTTGCGACATATACCAATCCAGCGTGGTCCCTGCGCGGGTGATGTACCGGCAACACCACTGCATGCGCAGTGTGTTGAAACAGTTAACAGTTTTATGCCGGCATGTCAATAACCAGGGCATTAAACAGCTACGATAATACGTTGACACGGTATTGCCGTAGTATGCTACAATTTCCCTGTATATCCGGATCGTCATGTGCAGAACCCGCTAACCGTGCCGGTGATTTTGAAGCATGAGCAATAAGCCGCAGGATTTCGACGTTAATGAGGAGCTGGAAGTATTCGACTCCCTTGAGGGCGCAGAAGACGCTGAGGAAGATGCCGCTGCCCGGGTGCCGGTAAAATATGACCCGCTGCAGCGTTACCTGGGGGAAATAAACAGAATTCCCCTGTTGAGCCGCGAGCAGGAGCAGCAGCTTGCCATCCGCTACCGGGAGATCGGGGATGTAGATGCGGCATACAAGCTTGTTACCAGCAACCTGCGCCTGGTGGTCAAAATTGCCCTTGAGTTTCACCACCACTGGATGGTAAATCTGCTGGACCTCATTCAGGAGGGCAATATCGGGCTGATGATGGCGATAAAAAAGTTTGATCCCTACCGTGGCGTGAAGCTTTCCCATTATGCTTCCTACTGGATCCGCGCCTATATCCTGAAATTTATCATGGATAACTGGAAACTGGTAAAAATCGGGACCACGCAGATGCAGCGCAAGCTCTTCTTCAACCTGCAAAAGGAAAAGAAGCGGCTTGAGGGCCTTGGGTTTGATCCTGCGCCGAAACGCCTGGCGGAAGCATTCAGCACTACGGAAGGTCAGGTCATTGAAATGGAACAGCGCCTTGGCGACTGGGAGCCCTCACTTGATCAGGTGGTGGGGGATGACTGGAAGGAGACGCGGGGAGATTTCATGGCTGACGACACGGAGCTGTTTGATCGAAAATTGGCCCGCAGTGAGTTTCAGGAACTTTTTAACCAGAAGCTGCAGGAATTCAGCACTACCCTTGACAGCAAAGAGCTTGACATTCTGGAGAACCGGCTCTTATCCGAAAATCCGTACACGCTGCAGGCCATTGGCGAGAAGTACGGGATAACCAAAGAGCGGGTACGCCAGCTTGAAGAGCGGTTGAAAAAGAAAATCAGGGCCTATATTGAGGAACAGCTTCCGGACTTGCCGTGATCGCAGCCGCCGCGGCGGCCGTGGCGGCTGCGGAATTATGCCGTCCCTTGACAAAATAAAATTTGTGATTACAATCATATCCTGAAAAACTGCAGCTCAAAGCGCGCGCGGATCAGCCCGCGCAATGATGCGTGACGGTTCTTTTTTCCCGACTTTTTGCGCTTTGTTGCAGGCGGGAAAACCGGCGTCGAGCGGCAAGCCCTGTAATTAAATTAACGTGGAGCACTGCGTGAAAACCACCGGGTATATAACAAAACACAAGGATCAGATTATCATTGGCCTGCTCCTCATCTATGTGGCGGTACTTGGCTTCGGGGTAATCGGAGAGCTCTTTAAAATCGAATGGATATTGAACTTCCCGCTGTTCAGACTGTAGAGATGCCATGACAAAACATGATTATTATGACGTGCTGGGCGTTTCACGCACCGCCACGGACGCTGAAATAAAGAAGGCCTACCGGCAGAAAGCCCTGCAATTTCATCCTGACCGCAACCCCGGTGATTCGGACGCTGAAGAAAAATTCAAGGAAGCGAGCGAGGCGTACGAGGTGCTGAGCGATGCAGAGAAACGCAGCCTCTACGACCGGTTCGGCCATGAAGGGCTGAAACGCACCGGCTTTTCCGGTTTTTCCGGATTCGAAGACATCTTTGCCTCGTTCGGCGATATCTTTGAAGACTTCTTTGGCTTCAGCACATCAGGCGGCAGGGGGCGAAGCCGGTCGCATGGCAGGAGAGGCGCGGATTTGCGCTACGACTTGAACATTTCCCTGCGCGATGCCGCCTTCGGCAAGGAAACAGAGTTTGAAGTTAGAAAACCTGTTGGCTGCACGGCATGTAACGGCACGGGCGCAGAACCCGGCTCAGCGCCCGAGACCTGCCGCCGGTGCAGGGGGAGAGGCCAGATAAATCAGACGCAGGGGTTTTTCACCATCAGCACCACCTGTCCCCAATGCCGCGGTACCGGCTCCTGTATTACCAGGCCCTGCAAAGACTGCAAAGGGCAGGGCAGGGTTTTAGAGAGCAAAACCCTCAAGGTAAAAATTCCTCCGGGCGTTGAAACGGGCATCAGGCTGAAACTGAACAACGAAGGGGAGCCCGGTGAAAAGGGGGGCGGAGCGGGTGACCTGTATGTGTTTATCCATGTTGAAGATGACCCCTTTTTCCAGCGGCACAATAATGACATCATCTGTCAGGTCCCCATTTCATTTCCCCAGGCCGCGCTGGGAGCAGAACTTGAAGTGCCCACGCTCAACGGCACTGAACAGCTGCATATTCCGCGCGGTACCCAGTCCGGAGACCTCTTTACCGTAAAGGGGGCGGGCATTCCCTTTCTCAACGGCAGGGGTAAAGGCAACGAGATAGTACAGGTGATTGTTAAGACCCCCACCAGTCTTTCGCCCCGACAGGAGGAGCTGTTCCGGGAGCTGGCAGGGCTGGAGGGGGAGCGTGTTGACAAGGAAAAGAGCACGTTTAAAAAACTTTTTAAATAATTGACGCTGTACCGTCAGGACCCTGAACCGCTTGATATTTTTCTGCTGCTCATTCAATTCACGTCTTCAGCGTATCCGTCCGTAACAACCAGGGATAGGTAATTTTCCTTTCGAGTATTCGCAAATGAGACGCAGATTACGGGTCTGCGTATGACTGAATAACGATACTGTTGCATTGTTAGGGGAGGTGTTCATGGAGCCTAATATTCAGGATATAACTAGGGAAGTAGAGCGCACCAGCCCGATGGTAAGAGCGATACTGAACGAGATGAAAAAAATCATGGTGGGACAGGATTATCTCCTGGAGCGGCTGCTCATAGGCCTGATTGCCAACGGCCACATCCTGGTTGAAGGGGTGCCCGGTCTAGCAAAAACAACTGCGGTCAAGACCCTGGCCCAGACCATTGCCACCAGCTTCCAGCGAATTCAGTTTACCCCGGATCTTCTGCCGGCTGACCTCATCGGCACGCAGATATATCTGCCCAAAAGCGGCGAATTTACCATCAGGAAGGGCCCGGTTTTTGCCAACATCATTCTGGCAGATGAGATCAACCGAGCCCCGGCAAAGGTGCAGAGCGCGCTGCTTGAGTGCATGCAGGAGCGGCAGGTAACCATCGGTGATACCACCTTTGCCCTTGAAGAGCCCTTTCTGGTCATGGCAACGCAGAATCCCATAGAGCAGGAGGGCACCTATCCGCTACCCGAAGCCCAGCTTGACCGCTTCATGCTCAAGCTTAAAGTCGGCTATCCCGGCAAGGCAGAAGAAAAAGAGATCATGAAACGCATTGCCGGCCGCAGCCTGGAGAAAATTGAACCCGTTGCCACGCCGCAGAAAATTCTGGAGGTGCGTAGCGTTGCCGACCGTATATATATCGATGAAAAACTGCAGGACTATATTTTGGAAATCGTCTGCGCCACCCGCGAGCCCCGCATGTTCGGTATCGACATAGAGCACCTGATACAGTTTGGCGCTTCTCCGCGCGCCTCCATTTACTTGAACCAGGCAGCGCGGGCGTATGCCTTTCTCCGGGGAAGAGGCTATGTTACGCCGCAGGATATCAAAACCATCGGCCGCGATGTTCTGCGGCACCGGATCATTTTGAGCTATGAGGCGGAAGCGGAAAACCTCACCACCGATGACATTATCACCAGGGTGTTTGACACCATTGAAGTGCCGTAAAACATACGCAGAAGCACAGAAGACAGCGGGCAGGAAATAGAGCACGGGAGACCTTATTGCATGATCCCGCAGGAAATACTGCATAAAATAAAAAAAATCCACATTCGCGGCAACCACCTGGTCAATGATATTTTTGCCGGTGAATATGAAAGCGCGTTTCGCGGCCGCGGCATGGAATTTGAGGAAGTCCGGGAGTACGCGCCCGGGGATGATATCAGAGACATTGACTGGAATGTTACCGCGCGCATGGGGCACCCGTTTGTCAAGGTATATCGGGAAGAGCGCGAACTGACGATCATGCTGCTGGTTGATGTGAGCTCCTCCGGGCTGTTCGGAACCGTGAAACAGCTGAAGAACGAGCTCGCCGCCGAGATTGCCTCAGTGCTTGCCTTTGCCGCCATCAAGAGCAATGACAAAGTCGGCCTGATCATTTTCAGCGACCATGCTGAAAAGTATATTCCTCCCAAAAAGGGCCGGGGGCATGTGTGGCGCGTGATCAAGGAAGTGCTTGAGCACCAGCCCCGCTCGACCGGAACCGACATCCCGGCGGCGCTCACCTATTTAAACATGGTCTGCAGGCGCCGGGCAATAGCGTTCCTCATTTCCGATTTCATTGCCCGGGGCTATGAAAAAGCCCTCACCGTTACCCGGAAGAAACATGACGTAATAGCCATCCGCGTTCGTGATCCCCGGGAGCAGCAGCTGCCGGCCGTCGGTATTGTGGAGCTTGAAGACGCGGAGACCGGGGAAACGATGCTTGTTGACACCTCTGATGGTGACGTCCGCACCGCGTACCAGGCGGTGACCACTGAACGGTTTCAGCAGCAGCTCAGGCTTCTGCGGTCTGCCGGCGTTGATTATATGGATATCAGAACAGATGCGCCGTATATTGATACCATGCTTGCATTTTTCCACATGCGGGAAAAACGGTTGTAATGCGACAACTGCAGGAGGGCGAGTAGCCGTGGGCCGCAGTGCAGTGCTGGCATTCTGGTGTTTTATTATCCTTGCCACGGGCTTCTGTTCAGCACCGGCTCCGGACAGCGGCAGCACGCGCCCCCCGGCATTGCTGCCCCCGGTCGAGTTTAAAGCCCGCGTGGATAAGGCCGTTGTGACTGTCGGCGACATTATCACGCTGACCCTGACCCTGAGCAGCGAGCCGCAGATTGCGGTGCGCCTCCCTGAGGCAGGCCCGCAGATCACGGGCCTGCGGATCGTGGATGCCGGCGAGGAGGGCCCGAAGCCGGTTGATAACCGGACCGTGCAGAAAAAGTGGTATACGCTCCGGCCGGATAGCTCCGGGTCATACATTATTCCTCCTTTCAGTGTTACCTATACCGGCGCGCGGGGAGTAAAGCAGGAGCTGAAAACTGCGCAGCTGTTTATCGAGGTGCGATCTGCCCTCAAGGATAACAGCGCAGGAGCGGCTGCTGAACTGCGGGACATCAAGCCGCCCCAGGAGGTTCCCTGGCGGCCGGGAAAGCTGCTCATATACGGGGCCGTGACTGGGGTTCTGCTGATTGCCGGGGCAGGTTTATTTTATTTTCTGCGCAAAAAAAAGAGCCGGCTCCCTGAGCCTCCGCTGCCGGCGCATGTGCGCGCTTTTGAGGAGCTTGAACAGCTTACCCGCGAGCAGCTGATAGAACGGGGGATCGTGCGGGAATACTATTTCCGCCTTTCGGAGATCTTCCGGCGCTACATAGAACGGCGCTTTCATATCCCCGCGGTGGAGCGGACGACCGAGGAAATAATGCCCGACATGGTACGCCTGCAGGAGTGCGGCCCGGCGGTAAAAGCTGAAACACAGGATATTTTGCGCTATGCTGACCTGGTAAAGTTCGCCCGCTTCCAGCCGGACCGGAAAACTTCCGCGCAAGACTACCAGAAGGTCGTGCGGGTTATTGAGGCAACAAAACAAGCGCCGCCCGCAGAGACGTCAGACCACCCCGGTGTCCCGGCACAACAGAGCCGCCTATGCTGACCCGCTTTGCTGATCCCTGGTTATTGCTGCTGCTGGTTCTGGTGCCGCTGATGGTGCTCTATGATCTGAAAAAACGCGGCAGCGGAAAAATCCGCTTTTCGTCGCTGGCGGCACTCAAAGGGGTGAAACAATCGAAGTCGCTTGGCTGGAGAAAGGGGCTCCTGGTTATGCGGTGCCTGGCCGTGAGCCTCCTTGTTTGTGCTCTAGCACGGCCGCAGGCAGGCAACAGGACTACTGAAATTCTCACCGAGGGTGTTGATATTATGCTCTGCCTCGACACCTCCGGCAGCATGAACGCCCTTGATTTCACCCATGATAATAAACGGGTGAACCGGCTCCAGGCAGTGAAAAAGGTGGTGGATGAATTTATCCGCGGCAGGCAGAACGACCGTATCGGGATGGTGGTGTTCGCCGAGGAGGCATTCACCCAGTGCCCGCTCACACTTGACTACGGGGTCCTTCTGAGCTTTTTGGAAAAACTGGAAATCGGCATGGCCGGGGACCGGACGGCGATAGGCTCAGCCCTCGCGGTGTGCGTGAAACGGCTGAAGGATTTAAAGTCAAAATCAAAAATTATAATTCTTCTGACTGACGGGAGAAACAATACCGGCTCCATAACACCTGCAACCGCAGCGGATATCGCGCGGGCCTGCACTATCAAGGTTTACACCATAGGGGTCGGCACTGAAGGAGAGGCTCCTTTTCTGGTCGACAGCCTTTTTGGCAAACGCTATGTTTATCAGCGGGTGGACCTGGATGAGGATGCCCTGAAAGAGATCGCGCAAAAAACCGGCGGGACCTATTTCCGGGCGACCAACACCGAAGCGCTGAAATCCATATACCGGCAGATAGACGCAATGGAAAAGACCGAGGCAAAGATAAAGGAGTATATGGAGTATGAAGAGCTGTTTGCCTGGTTTCTCCTTCCCGGGCTCTGCCTGCTGCTGCTGGAAATAATTCTGGCAAATACCCGGCTGCGAAAAATTCCGTAAGCCGGGGCATGCACAGCGCGCGACGGACACGACGCTGCGCGCTGATCGCGGGAAGCCATAGAAAATGAAATTCGCCCATCCTGCCTATCTTTTTCTGTTCTGGCTGGTGCCAGCGCTCATATTTTTTTACCTCTATGCCGCGCGGAAAAAGGATAAGCTCATAAAGATATTCTGCGGGGAAACCCTTTATGCCGAGCTTGTGCCCGCGGCCTCCCGCAGGAGACAGCGGCTGAAAGCGGCGCTCATGCTCGGCGCCCTGAGCTGTATGCTTGTTTCCCTCATGCAGCCCCAATGGGGCTTTCAGTGGGAGGATATCAGGAGGCGGGGGATTGATATCATGGTGGCAATCGATGTATCCCAGAGCATGCTGGCGGAAGATATAAAACCGAGCCGCCTGGAGCGGGCCAAGCGCAAAGTCTATGACCTGTGCCGGATGCTTGAAGGTGACCGGATCGGCCTCATCGCTTTTGCCGGCATCAGCTTTGTTCAGTGCCCGCTCACCCTTGATTACGGTGCGTTCCAGATGTTTCTTGACTACCTTGAGCCGCAGCTGATACCGGTTCCCGGAACCGCCATCGGCCAGGCAATCAGCACCGCCATTACTTCATTCAGCCGCACCGAGCGAACCTCCAAGGCGCTCATCATTATTACTGACGGCGAGGATCACGAGGAGAACCTCCTGGCGGCAGCACAGGAAGCAAAAAAAGAGGGCATCAGAATTTTTACCATCGGCGTCGGGCAGGAGGGCGGCGCGCCGATTCCGATGAACGACGGCTCAGGCGGGTTTAAAAAAGATGAGCGTGGTGAGCTGGTGCTGAGCAGGCTTGACGAGGCAACCCTGCAGAAAATAGCTCGTGAGACCGGCGGAAGCTATGTGCGCTCCGTAACCGGGGACCCTGATCTGAACAAAATCTACCGGGAGGACATCAGGGGCACCATAGAGAAAAAAGAGCTGCGCGCGACGCGCAAGAAACGCTGGGAAGAGCGGTTCCAGTGGTTTCTGTTTGCAGCGCTACTGCTTTTGGGAATAGAATTTTTCCTGCGCGAAACAAAGGCGGTGCGCGCCGGGACTTTGTAATGCGGGTGTTTTCGGGTAACCGGACCACCCGCAAATAGTGATTGACTAATACTGCAAAATGTAATAGTTTTATTCTGAACTATTTCATAACCCTAAACAATTTGCGCAGAGGCGGCACGTACTTTTTTGTCACTGATTATGTGTTAGTTTTTCTTGTAACGTGGGCATTTTTATTCCATATAATAAATAAAGCAGAGCGCAACCTTGCAGCCTGTGGCAGGTTAAAACTATATAGAGCCGTGTAGACTGGCATAGCTTGTTTTTGTTTGCTATTCCGGTTTTAAATTAAACTGGGGCCCGTAATTCTTAACTCAGTCGTGAACACAGCAGCACAAGGGAGATACAGCCATGAGCAAGAAGCTAATCATTATCGCTTTGTTAATAGGGTGCCTGCCGGCATACGCATCCGCAACCGTTGCCGAGGGGTGGGTGCGCCATGACATCGGGCCGCAGACCAGCCCGATTTACTTGGATGTTGCAGATATTGATGGAGATGGAGATCTTGATGTTGCCGCTACAGCTGACGTGCATCCCGGGGGATCAAACTCTGAAATAGCGTGGTATCGCAATAATCTGAAAGAGGGACAGCCCTGGGAGAAAGTCGTCATCAGTTCTGACAAGCCTGAAACCGATCCTATTGTCGGCGCAGGAGGCATCGTCATCGCCGATATTGACGGGGACGGCCGTAAAGATGCCGTGGTTGTTACGGGAAACGTGATTACCCCGAAGGGGGATGTATACTGGTTTAAGGCGCCAATTGATCCTGCCACAAGCCCGTGGCAGCGGTTTACCCTTGAGACCGGGGTGTCTGACTCCTATTTTAAAGTCTATACCATGGATGCAGATGCTGACGGCACGCAGGACATAGTTGTCGGCGGGAACAAGGGTGCTGCGCTGTTTCTTAACCCCGGCAGCCCTGATCAGCCGGAAGCTGAATGGACAAAGGTGTTGCTGCCCGAGGGAACGGGAAGCACGATTTGCATGGATGACATGAACAATGACGGGAAAATAGACATCATTAATACCCACACCGGATTCAAACCTGATTATTCAGGAAATGTTTCATGGCTTGATGTGAATAGTAATGGCCAGGTTTCGTTTGACCAGACCATGATAGACCCTTCTCTGGTCAGGGCTTTTGACGCCAACACCATGGATGTGAACGAGGACGGTAAAAAAGATGTGGTCGTTTCGACATTTCAGCAGCCGTACATATACTGGTATGAACAGCCTGCAGCAAGCACTGCGGCCTGGATACAGCGCCCCATAACCGATACCTATGAAGGTACTGACCTTTTTACGGGGGACATTGACGGAGATAAAAAAACGGATTTAATAATATCCGGTCTGTTCACAAAAAAGATTTACTGGTTCAGCTACCAGATGAAAAATGGTGAAGCTGTCTGGACAGATCATGTTCTTGATGATGACATTATAAATCCGGGGGATATCTCCCTCAATGACATGGATGGAGACGGGGACCTGGATGTGGTGCTTGCCGGCATGGGTGAAAACCAGATCATCTGGTATGAAAACCAGCTGCCCCGCGCAAACCCCTGCGCCCTGACGTTTGTGCTGGGAGAAAAATCATCCGCACTGCCGCAGCTCAGAAGTTTCCGTGACAACTATCTGAAATCAATGCCCGGCGGTCAGTCAATAATTAAATCCTATTATGCAGCTTCGCCTGGGATAATACAGTTCCTGCAAAGTATTAAAAGTATGGCAACGGGGCTGTCCCTGTGGTAATCTAAAATAGATATTCCGATCACACAGCTGTTCAAAAGGGTAACATCATGGCGGTGTTACCCTTTTTTAGTGTGCCCGGCATGGGCGATAACTTGGCGGTGAAAGTCCGCTATGAACTTGGCAGTAGGAATCATTAGCCAAAGGCAAGGGTGTCGTGGGCGACTGCGAATCTGAAAGAAGCCGGAGGCAAAGTCCCGGCCTGACGAACAGAAACTGCATGAGAGGCTGCATAAGCCGGACGAGCTTGCTAAACAAAGCAAAGTCCAATACTGCCCGAAGCTTATGAAGTAGATGCAGCAGGTAGATGGGATGAAAGTTATCGTTCTTACCCGGGGAGACCTGACTGGTAGGTTGGGGATGTTTTTATTCAGAACCAACAACCCATGCAGCGATGTGTGATTGAACGGTCAGGAGTCAGCAGAGGCCATAGTATCCCGAGCAGTCGGGAGAAGGGCTGAACGTAGAGAGGTC
>Ga0172368_10004195_pt1 | contig 16835 bp, 15 predicted proteins | sample Lak11m_FD_114540 | JGI IMG/M metagenome (GOLD analysis project Ga0172368, IMG submission 114540) | Freshwater microbial communities from Kabuno Bay, South-Kivu, Congo - kab_022012_11m | ecosystem: Environmental > Aquatic > Freshwater > Lake | place: Democratic Republic of the Congo: South-Kivu...
AAAAATAAATAAAAAATAAATTATTATTTTTTATTCTCCAAATTCTTCATATTGAATATTAGGATCATATACAATTCTACTTACATCATTTTCATTAGTGATATCATCAACCGGTGTTTCACCCATATCATCGTCTTGTTCGTCGTCATCAAATACAGGTCCAACATCTAATGCTGTTGTTTCTTCAATTTCTTGTTCTTTTTTTTTAGTTTGTTTTTTTAATTCTTCATCGGTCATGTCTGAGTATAATCCTGTAATAGTTGTTTCTTTTTCAACTTCAAGAACATAAGTTTCTGATGTGATTTTATACCAAAACTTTTTCATTTCTAAATTTTTATTATATTTTTCTATATTGAATGTTTCAAATGCTAATGTGTAAAAATCAAATATTAACTGATATAAATCTCTATTATTAGGATTATAATCAATCAATTTAATTGTTTCCGACACCAAGTAAAATAGTAATAAATTTCCGTCTATTATTCCGTCAAAAACAGCTTTCCAGTGTTTAAAAACTCTATGATTATTTTGTATAACAATTAAATTTGATAATTTTATAATATAATTATTTATGATTTTGTTATATTTTGAAGAAAAATATTTTTCTTCATCATCTATGACGGTTTTACTATTAAAAACAATTTTAAATATAATTCGTTGTAAATTCATAAGTGTTTTTTTGATATTTTCAATATGTTGTTTTTCTTCTATTTCTGTATATTTATCACTTATTAATTGATAACCTAAGAATTTAATTTTATCATATAACGAATAATCAATAATTAATTTTTTATTTTTTTCGGTTATTTTAACAAATTGTTTTCCTTCTACTTTATAACCAATTAGAAATTTTGTTTTAGCATCATAAAAAACGGTTACTTTATTAGATTTATCAATATAATATATAACATCAACTTTAAAGAATGGATGTTCTTTTTTTGAAAAAATTTTATTATCATTTTCTGATATTATTATAGGTTTTGTTAATAAAATTCCTTTAAAATTATGATCAATTATATATACATTATTTAACAATCCAACATTTTCTAATGGCATTTTTGACATAAGATTTTTTATGTAATTTTTATCATAAGATTTTTTTAGTAATTTAATAACTTTTTCTGTATATTTTATTTTTTGTGTATGATTATTATTAATTATTTTTTGTTGTTTTATTGTATTATCATTTTCAATTTTAGATTCATTATTGAGATAATTTTCAAATTCATCATAATTTGTAAGTTTTTCTGAACAATTAAGAATTGGAATATTTTTAACTTTACAAAAGTCTGTTGCTACATGTTCAAAATATATATGTTTGAATGTTTGGTTATCTAATTTTTCATTGGTAGCATTTTTAATATCTAAAGAACATAAAGAACAAATAAAAGTTCTATTTTTGAATTCCCATTTATGGAATTCGCCATTTTTACAGTTTGTTATATACGTTTTTTCAAAATGTTTTATTATTTCATTTGTAAGTTTTTCAATATGGTAAATATTGGGTATTTCATTTATTCTTTTTGGTATTGAAAATTTTTGAAATGTAAATTTATTTAATTTTATTGATTGTTTAGAATATTCAATCAATTCTTTTTTTTCTGATGATTTTAATTCTAATTTTTTTAATAACATATCATTGTTAAATGATGTTGATAATTTATTGAAAAATTTTGATTTAAACATTTCAATGGCATTATTTTTAATATCAATTTCTAAGATATTATTAATGATGTCTATTGTTGTATTTATAATAATTTTTTGTATTTGTAAATTATTGTTTATTTCCGAAAACCACATTTTGTATTTTACAAGATAACATGAAATTGAGAATAGTAAATAACAAAATGGTTGATAATTTGATATATCATCTAAATCGCCTGCTTTATTTTTAATAATTTTTATATTATTGAATAATTTATTTTTTAGTTTATTGAACATTGGATAACCGCATTCTTTTGAATTCATTCCAATATATGGAAATTGGCTATCATTTATTTCAACGATAAGTGATATTATTAGATATGCTAACATATTATTTTGTTTTGCAGATTTATGTATATCTGTTTCTTTTGGAGTTAATATGAAAATATTATTATCAAATGTAAATGGAAATTGAATTGATAAAGTTTTGTTGACATGGGAAATATGATTAATTGGTAAATTATTAAGATATCTATTATTTAAAGTAATCATATCAATTGTATTTTTAATAATTTCTCTTTTTCGTAATTTAGTGACATATTTATCTTTTTGTAATAAATGGATCATGTTAGATATTACTGCAATTCTTTCTATAATTTTGTCTAATTGTTTTATTGCAACATTATATTCTTCGTAACCTTTTGTTGTTTCTAATGGAATTACTATTGGGATATTAGATGGAATGAATTGTTGTTTTGAAGTATCAAATATTCCGGAGAATAAATATTTTTTGATATCTAGGACAGTCCCACAGCTTTTGCAGACGTAATCTTGATTTTCATTTTCTATTACATAAGTCATATAAAAATTAATATCCCTGTCTTTTTCAAGGAAATGTTGACATATTCCATTAATTTTTTTATATATTTTTTTTTGTTTTTTTTTATTAATTTGTAATTCAATTGTTTTTAAATTTGATTTTTCATTTTTTGGTTTAAGTGGTAGTGAAATGAAATCAAAAAACCCGTAAACTTTATTTTCTAATTCATCAAAATTATTTTTAGAAATGGTAATTAATGAATAAACTTGTTTTTCTAATTCATTTGTATCTTGTAATTGAATTGTTTGTAATTCAAAATTTTTGATAATACCAAAAGCTTTTTGCAATGTTAAGTATTTATAATTTTTAAGGATTATGGTGAGTTCAATAAATAATTCATTTTCAATACTATCATAAAGAGCAACAATCATTTGTTTTGTTTTATCTTGAAGTGATGTATTTGTTTGTTCGTAATTGGTAGATTTAAATTTATCTAATTCTAAGTTAAATAGCCAATAAATTGAGGCATTATGTAATTTTGTATTGAGAAAAGTTTCTTTGAGATATGTAATAAAAAGATCAAATCCATTTTTATTGGAAGATAATGTTGTTATGTCAATTAAATTTTTTATTTTAAGACATTGTATTGGAATTGAATTACTAGGAATAACAAAACCTGTTATATTAATAATTTTATTACCAATATTTATTTGTAGATATTGATATGGATTGAATTGTTTAGTTGTAAAATTAACATCCCTAATAACGTTAATTGTTTTATTTAACAACATGCTAAAGCCATATTTTTTGAAATCTTTGAATTCTATATATGGATATGACATATACGTGGATAATTCTTGAAAATGTTCTGTTATTTTAGTTGATGGTTTATCAATTTCTAGGAATTTATTAATAATTTTAATATCTTCAATATTATTTACAATTATTGCTCTACGATTACTAAGAGGTGCATATAGAAATTTTTTAGCTTCTTCAGACTTTTGAGGATTGTATAAATTTATTGAAGTGTTTATTTTATTTACTATATATTTAGCACGTGTATCACTTTTAAGTTTTTCTTGAGGTGTTAAAAGTTTATCATATTTTTCCATATCTTTGTGGTATAATAATAAATTATCAACAATAGGGACAATTACATGTGAATTTAGCAAAATCAGTATTTTATCATCGGGCAATAAAATTTCTTTTGGATCATTTAGAAATTTCCAAATAGAATTATATAAATATTTATCTTCTTCTTGTAATGTATTTTTAATGTCAATTAATTCTAATTGTTTTTTTTCTGATATGACAACATCAATAAATATAACATCGTCTTCATGTTGTGATGAATCTATAAGATTAAATATTTCTATTTTATCGGTTTTTTTGTATAATACGATTAGGATTGTTTTAATAATATTGTGTAAACTATTATTTTTGTTTTTTAGTTTGAAATGATTATTTATAAAATCTAATCCGAGATTATTAAGAAAATTAATTGCTGGGATAAAGTCGACATTATTTTTTAACTCTTCTTTATTTTTTGTTGTTAATAGTATTTCAATATTTTTTAATAAAGTGTAATTTTTCATAATGAGTGCGTTGCTGGTTGGGTTAAAAAAATTATTAATTTTAAAATGGAAGTTTTGTTGATTGTTGGAGAAATCCACGACATTTTTTACGAATAATTTTTCGTCATGTGAGAAATATCCGAATGTAAGAAATAGATAAATTACGACATATTTTTTTAATATATCAATGAATGAATCAAATACGACAACATTTTTGATCAAAGTTTTTATTTTGGATAAATCAATATTATCAAAATAATTATCAAGGAGTTTATTAATAGTGGTTTGATTAAAATCATTTATTTTTAATTTTTTTAATGATATATAAAAATCGTCTATAACATCATTTATAGTATTATCTATTTCATCAATATACATTATTAATAATATTTAAATTGAAAATTAAATTTCAATTTAGATTTTAATATTTTTAATTAATTTTTTAATATTGGATATTTGTTTATATAATGAATCTAAACTTTCCAACATGGAAGGAATTGGATTATCTGAATGGACAGTTATTTCAATATTTTTAACGAAATAGTCAGGGCGACTTACACCAGAAAATGAAATATTTTTATGATTTTGGAATTCATAATTGAGTATTTCACCGATTGTATGATCTTCATCCGGTAATACAAATTTAATTTGTTTTTCATTTTTATTGATATCAATTGATAATAATTCTTCTTTACATTTTTCAAGTTTTGTTAATATAAAACTGCAAGCTCTAATTAATATTTTTTTTTCATTTATTCTTCCCGAGCTTTGAATAGTTAATTTAATTTCGTTATCATTTAGTTCTTCATAAAATGAATTACGAGATGCATTCCAAAGAGCATGTTCATCACCTGTTCCTATACGGGATTTCATGTGACATTTGAATGATTCATTTGGTTTTAATTTAATTAATAAAATTGGATATTTTTTATTATAAGTATTTAATTCTTTTTCGTCTACGAACATTTTAATATCATTTGTTGTAACATTTATGATGTCTGAATCTGAATTAGTAGAATCAATATAAATTTCTACTTTATCTTTTGTGTCTACATTGAAAATGGGTAATAAACTAAGACGAAGTTTCATGTAATCGTTATTGAATGCAATACTTGTATTTTTTTCTATTTCAATTAAATTAGGCGGAAATCCTAACACAGGAATATTAACCATTGAAATTCGTCTTAAAGCATTTGCTATTTTGATATTGATATTTTTTAATAATAATGTTAAGGTGCTTTCTTTAATACCATCAAATGGATTATATTCAATCAGTGATATTTTTTGATCTGCCATATTAATAATTATATTATAATAATATTAAATTAAAATATGTTCAATTTTTTTCAATAACATTAATATAATGAATATATTTTTATTTTACAGTAATAAATGTGCAACGTGTATTAAACTGATAAATATCTTAATTGGGGAGCAGTTATTAGAAATGTTTAAAATAATAAATATTGATAATACTGATTTTAAGAAATTATATAAGTTAGGTATAACCGGAGTACCAACAATTACAATTACTGAAAATGGTAAACAAGAAATATTTTCAAAATCGGAGGCATGTAAATGGATAAATAGAATAATATCAAATAAAAGAGAATTTAGAATGAAACATGTTGATGAACAAAGACGTTTAATCAGAGATGAAAATTTAAAAGCAAGACGTGAAGCAGGATTATTTGAATATCAACAAATGGAATTGGAAGGATTATCCGATCTATACGCATATTTTAATACAGATCAAAGTAAAGAACTGGATGTTCCTCAACCTAAGTTATTTTTACCATACAAAGATATCGGAAATGATAGAATTGTTACATTTTCGGATTCTACACCAAATAACAAAATAACTGGAACAAAAATATTAAACGATACAAAAACAAAGAGAATACAACAAGAAAAAGAATTATCATCATTAGTTGAAAAAGAAGTTATAAATAATGTTTTAGATAAATGTGGAAGGATTTAAAATTATGGTATTATATTAATATAATTATGTCTTCAAAAAAAGAATGTATTGTTGCGTGTAATATGATAATAACGGCATTAGGAAATAAAATATCAAACGAAAATCCATTTAATATCATATTAAGAACATATTCAAGTGTAATTGATGAAATTGTTAAGACCGAACCTGAAAGACTTATTAAATTATTTACGATACATGTATTTGGTAATGAAGAATATAAAAAGAACATATTAAACGGAAATGATAAATTTTTTATAATGGAATCATATGATACAGATAAAATAAATGATATAATGATATTTAAAAGATGTTGGAATACGATGTCTGATGGTGCGAAAAAATATATAAAACAGTCATTCAAAAAATTAATAAAATTAGCCGAAAATTATTTACGATATGTTTAAATTTAAGTTTTTGAATTTGAAAACTTAAATTATATTAAATGCAACGATCAAGTAAACATAAAAAAAAGAAGCAGACGAAAATTAAGAATAAATGTTTACGTGATGAAGAAGAAATAGATCCAGTTAAAGTAGAAATAGATCCAGTTAAAGTAGAAATAGATCCAGTTAAAGTAGAAATAGATCCAGTTAAAGTAGAAATAGATCCAGTTGAAGTAGAAATAGAAAAGACAGAATGTGTAAAGGATGATAATAAAATGATTAATAAAGATAAAGTGAGTGAGAACAAGGAAAATTTGGAATTACTGATAAATAACCGTTGTTTTGCGATAGCGTTGTGTGAGATATTAAAAATGAGTAAAAATAAATTAATAGAATTGAATAACAAAGGATCAAAATATGTGAAATTAATGAATGGATGTGATAGATTAATAAATGATTTTACGAAGGAAGAATCATCACCGGATAGAAGCAGAATAATCAAGGGAGTTTATACGAGTGTTATACCATATTTGGAACAAATAGCTAATGATCCTGATATTAGTATATTTAGTGAACGGAACAATACTGGACAAATAATAACTTTTATTCCGGCAATAAATATTGGATTGGTTATTGATAAGTTTTCAAAAGATGAATTGGAGAGATTTTGGAATTTATTTTATATTGTATTTATTTCAAGTGCGAGAATGATATCTGTTATAAATAAGCATACAAGGGAGTCAGATATATGGAAATTTATTGATGTATTGCAAGAAAAGATAAAGAAGTCTAAAATATTTATTAATGAGAAGATTTTTAATCCATATTTAGAAATTAAGGGTGGAGAAAACATAAATATTAAGTCAATATTTACTGGTATTGATGAATTTAAGACATTAGAAACAGATGAATTAATTATATCGACTGTGTCAAAATTATATGGTATAGGTGATGGTGCATCATTTGATGATATTAAAAAATCATTAAATAAAGAGTTAAAAGGAATTGATGATGAAAAGATGAAAGAAGTAAAATCTAAAATATGTGATTTTTTACACATTCATAAAGATGGAAAGACCGATAAAGTATATAATACAATAAATGTTATTGCAGATGATATAACAAAAGAATTGAAAAGTAGTGGTTTATCAAGTGTTACTGGAATTTCTAAAAAAGTTGCTAAATTAGTTAGTGGAAAATTAGATCAATCGGAAATGAATGAAACTGCGAAATATTTACATAGTTTTGCAAAAAAATCCAAAGATTTTGTTGGGAAAGATCCGAATTTATCAAATATAATATCGTCATTGGGTGGTGTGTCGGGATTGGATTTAGGGAGTTTAGGAAAGCAAATTAAATCAATTAGAAAAATAGGAAAAAAGTTAGGAAAAAAATAAATTAGTTTAATAAATATTATTTTTAATATTAATAAATTACTATATGAACAATAGTAATTTATTTGAATGTGAAAAATTGGATGATATAAAAATTTTTATTGAATCATCAAAAATAATTTTTTTTGGATTTGTATTGAAAGAAACGAATAAATGTGATAAAATATTGATAAGAAGGTTTTTTAAATTAAAATCAAAAGAATATCCTAATATATTGTTTATTTATTACGTCGCCAATGAATATGATTTAGGTAAAATTTCACCATTTTTACCAATGGAAAAAGATAAATATCCTGCCATATTTCAATCAAAAGAGCAAAATGTTTATTTTTCGTTATGTGGAAAAATTAGTAAAAATAAATTAGAACATATATTTGAAATAAAAGAACTAAGACAATTATATGATGATGATAAACAATTATTTTTAAAAGAAATTGAAAACAATACAAATGAAAATGAAAATGAAAATAAATTAAGTGATGATGAAATAAAAAAACGTAATATGGATAAAATAATAGCATTGAGTAAATTAAGTGAAGAAATTCAAAATAAATTGATTAATGAAATTAAAAAAAGAAAAGAAAACGAAGAAAGTAAATCGTCGTAAAAATTTAAAAGAATATAATTATAAATACAATTACAAATATAAAAAATTAGGTTAATATATAATGGACCAAAAAGATAAATTTTGGACATCGGATATTAAAATTTTATATAATGAAGGGAGATATTTAAAGTTTATACCGACTACTGAAATGACAAGGGCCGAACAATTGAATGCAATAACGAGATTTTGTGTATATTTTATTATACTATTGTTATTAACCAAACAGAAAATTTATATTCCAGTAATAATTATTATAATGACAATAATAATATACCGGATATATCAGATTGATCCGACGGAACCAATGGGTAATGTTAGTAAAAATGGGACGGTTATTGAAACGGGATATTACAATCCGGATAATCAATTAGTGTTAGGAGAATATACAAATGAAATAAATGAACCACATAGAAAAAAATATTCAGTTGATGAAATAAAAGAATTTCATAATGGAACATGTCGAAAGCCAACAGTTGATAATCCATTTATGAATCCGACATTGGAAGATACATTGGATGAAAATCCGCCGGTGGGTTGTAATGCTGATGATGAAGATTTACCAAAAGATATCAAAAAATGTTTTGATAAAAATTTATACCGTGATATTGATGATTTGTATGATAAACAAGGATCACAACGAGAATTTTATGCTGTTCCAAATAGAACATGGCCTAATGATCAGGATGGTTTTGCAAAATGGCTATTTAAAAACTCAGGAACGTGTAAGGAACATCAAGAACAATGCAATAGATTTGAAGATCTTAGGAATTTCTATATTTAAATTTTATATAATCCAATTATTTTGAATAATTAGATTATTTTAGAATAAAAACATGTAATATAGTAAATCATTAGGTTTTGATAGCATTTTTATTTCTAATATTTCATTAAATCCTTCGTTAAGGGTTGGTTTTTCAATTATTATATTTTTTTTAGAAAATGGTATTTTATTTTTGATATATCTATAATAACAATTATGTTTTGATAATAATGGTGGGGTTGATACATAAATGGCTCTTATGGGTATATTTAATTTTAATGCTAAATTTATATATTTTTTTCTTAATTTAATTGTATGGTTTGTATTATCTATAATTTGGTTATCATTATAATCATAATTTTTTTTTAATATGTTAGCAATATAAGTTTTTCCTGAACCATGGAGACCAATGAGGACAATTAATTCTTTATCTTGTGGGATGAAAGTGAATTTATTTTTTAATGGTTTGAATATGTTAGGATATTTAATTTTATTAATTTTGTTGTTATTGTTAAGGAAAAATTGTTCTGGTGTGATGAAATCAATATTACAATTTAGAGCAAATTTATAGTCAGTGTCCATGTCGCCACAGTAGAATCCATTATATGAATATTTAATAACAAATTTAAAAAACATTGTTGGAAGGGGTTTTCTATAGAGTGGTGAAATTGCAATGAATATTTTAACTTCTTTATTTAATATGTTTATTATATTATTTATTTTTTTCATAATAATATATTTATATTTTTCATGATTTATAATAAATCCTTGATTAGAAAAAATAATAGAATTATTGGGAAATTTTTGTAATACATTTTTTTTAATTTTCCAATCATCTTTATTCAATGGATATTTAGATCCTGATTTAGTGTCTATTAAAGTGCCATCCAAATCAAATGATGTTAATTTAGATTTAAATGAAAATTTTTTGGTTGTTCCAATTAAATAATCCTTATCAATTATCCATTCTATTATCATATTATTATTAATTTTATATATAATTTTTATATATATTTGTAAATTTATTATATCAGTTTTTTTATAAATAAATGTGTTATAAATTTGAATAAATAAACATAAACAAAATTATAATGGGGGATTTTGATAAGAGAATGGAACAAATAATAAATGAAAGAACAAATTTTAATCAAAATATCAGAGAAAATAATAGGGATACAATTGAGTTTGAAGATAATGCGAGTTATCAAAAAGGAATGCCATTAAGATCACAATTTACAATAAAAAAACCAATTAAATATGATAAGTGGAGCAATCATTTGAAGAAAGGTGAAAAATGTGTTGTTAATGATTATGATGTTGGAAAAGAGTTTGCGCCGATAAAGACGAGTATGGATAAAATATCTTCACAGGTTGATCCTAAAACGATTTGTTCAAATGAAATTGAAAAACTAACATGTAATATATTTAATGAAATCATTGGATATCAATTTAATGGTAGTTTTTTAATTAATGGGATAGGATTATATAGTAATTTTAGTAGTTTATATATAGTGTCAAATGGCGTGACCGAAATTGAATTAAAAAATTATTTTAATTTTCCCAAGAAAGAAACATTAGTGATGGGATTAAGTGAAATATTAAATACATTATATAAAAATATTAAAATGATTAATATGTGGGTTGTTGGTGGCAATGTTCCATGTAAAAAAAAATATCAAGAATTAATGAATGGATTTAATGTAATGTTTAAAATTGATGGTGAAGATTTACATAATGAAGTTAATAGATTGAATTATTATGTGTATAAAACAATTAATAAAACATTAAAAAGGACATTTATTCTAGAAAATTTATCAAATTTACAATTAATGTTTGCATGTATATTATGTATAAAACCGATAATATATTACGATAGATTAGTCATGATTAATGGAATACAATTTTTGAAAAGTTATAATAATACATATAACTATTTTGAAGATGAATCAAATGAAATGTTAGAAATAGCAAATAATGGGTTAGCAATTGGATTTATAAAACCAAAAAAAAAGTATTTTAGTAATTTTAATTCGGAATATATTCGTGACTATTTTACACGAATGAAACAAACAAATTTTTATAAAATACTAATTCCAAATATAATTGATAATATTAAAGTAAGATTAACTTCATTATTAAAACTTAATATTCATAACATATTTAAAAGAATTACATCAAATAAATTATTTCCAGAATCCGTTGTATTACAAGATAGCGTACAAAATACACATATAGAATTTTATAAATTGCATTATACAACTGATAAAACAAAATATCATACTACGAGGATATTTAAATGTGATTGTGATTTTATTTATTATATTAGGAATGAATTATTGAATTTAATATTTACAATTGGTATTTATAAATTCAAATAAACTTATTTATAAATTTAAATAGAATTATTTATATAATTCTATTTTAAATCTGAGTAAAATAAATTTTAACTAAATATGATTCTATTGTAGCAGTACAATAAATTTCATTTAATTGTTTATTAAATTGATAATTAGCGCCATTTATTAACATATGGTAATTTTTATTTTCAATACCATAAAAAATAAAGTCATTTGAATCTATTGGATTATTTTTTAGAATTACACGGCAATATCTATTTTTTTTAATATGACATGATTCTTTATCATTTTCTTCAATTATATCAACATGTAAAATAACTCTAATTAATTCCATTTTATTTTTGATTCGATCAATTATATCAATTAAATTTTCTATTTCATGAGTTGGTGATTGATTTATATTGAATAACATTTCAAAAAATATAGTTAATAAGACTTCAAAATTTAATTCGTTATCTGATCCGAATGCTATTTTTGAATGTAATGCTTCTAAATCCGTATCAGTTAGCAGTTTAATTGCAATTGATTCTGGAGTATAATCTATTGGTTCTTCTTTTGACATTATATTATATAATCATGTCTAAATATTTATTAGAAGGACGACAAATAGAATATGTGAAAAAGAAATTAATGTACAAGAAATATAATATAATACCATTAGAAACTCCTGAACAAGAATATCAAATAACAAAACAAGATTTAGTTAAGATAAGAAGATATATAAATAAATTTGGAATGTCAGTTTTTGATGATATGGTTAATGTAAGTGGACATAAATTTAGAAATGATAAATTAACTGATTCATTTCAAATAAAAAGAATAAATAGACAAAATGAATTGAAGAGGAATATTAAAAGAAAGAAAAATATTTTTACTGAAGACATTGGAAAGGAGTTTAAATTTTTTAGGGATGGATTTCATAAACCGATGAAAAATAAATATAAATTAAATCAGCCTGAATATGGTGATGTATATTTTGATGAATTTCATAATGAATGTGAAGTTCCAATGAATGAATTATTACATTATGGAAAGAATGATATTGATAAGAATTATTTAACTAAAGTAAATGAAGTTATTGGAAATGCAAAAACATATAAATCTCAATTGATGTCATATCAAAATCCTGAAACGAGTTTTGATATTGAAAGTAAAATGGTTTTACCGAATTTTCAATGTAATGATAAACGTGAAAATAAAATAGGATATATGTCAATGCCGATGATGAAATTTGATCAAGACATAGATGTTGATACATATATGAGATATGGTGAAACGCCATCAAGGGGGTCGCGTTCGTTAGGTTATCCTAATCCGGTTGATCATTATTTTAGTTATATTAATGATGATTTTCAAAAACCCGAGCATACTGTTATGGATAGAGGATATCCGTCTAGAAAATTAAATAAAATATATAATAAAACTGGAAAAGTATATAAAAGGGACATTATGCAATAAATAATAATATAACATAATAAATATAAATGAAGCGGTTTTTAATTTTTACTGAAATAATATCAATTGGACTTAGTATTTTTATGTTAGTTGATATGTCTAAATATGATTATGATGAAGGGACGAAAACATTTATAACATTATATTGTTATTATACTATTTTTAATGGATTATTGAAGGTATTTTTCATAAATAGCAATAATATATTGAAAGTATTTTATTATGGGACGATCGTTATATATATAACATTATATGGAATATTAGGTAATTTTATGGAAACGGGTATTATTAAATGTGGTGAAAGTAGTTTAATAATGATGTTATTAATTAATTTTATGTTTATTCAGATTATTTATAATTATTGGTATAGTATAAAGTTAAATAATGTTAATACATGAAAATTTAAATAATTAATTTAAATTAATTATTTAAATTTTAGGTTTACGTAGAATTTTAAATGTTTTATATTCATGGGGTAAAACGCCTTTTGCTGACCACATTTTTGGTAATTTAGGGGTAAAATTATCTTTTTCTTCTAATTTTGTATTAATTGAAAAATCCCAGAATATTGGTACTTGGGGGTCTTTTGGAAGATTGTAAAATCTATTTGTTGCTAGATCACGATAATTAGCAACCGGATAATCTAAACGTGAATATGTTGGATCAAGAAAACGGGAGCATTTAGTACCATGTTGTAATGAGAATTTCGTTACATTAATTGGGTTAACTTTTCCATTTTTACATTTTGATTCTTTTACATTTCTATTAGTTAAAATAGATTCTAAATCTGCAAGATCTTGAGAAACTGCAACACCTCTTGCATTTTTAACAGGAATTCTACTTATTGCAGGACTTTTTGACATACCATATGGTCCATAATTTGGGAGGCAGTGTTTACAATTGTACATATTATTTTCAGATAATCTATATGCCATTGGGCTTGTACTCTCGGATAATCTATCCGGATAATAACAATTATCATATCCTAGTCTACTAGAATGTCCGATTAACATTATTGTATTATAATATTATTAACGAAAAATAATATCGTATTTTATATTAAATTTTATATTAAATTTTAATGGTTTTCTATATTTTTAGACATAAACAAAATATTAAACATATTTTAATTTTATTCTTAGTATTATATTTTATGTAGGTATTTAAAGACAATGATTATTAATAACAGTAAATATGACGAAACAAAAAGCGGTTGATTATGGTGATGTACTATATCTAACAACGAAGTATATTAAATAAAGAATCACGTGGTATTGTTGGATATGTTGATATGAATAAAATTTTTATATTAATTCTTCTAATTTATTAACAATATCAATAAAACTAAATTTATCCAATCTCATATTTAATTTTATATCTGGGTGAGGTGTAATAAATTTTATTGATGGGTAATAATTAGCATTTAATTCAATTCTAATGACATAATTTTTTATAGTAATTGTGAAATCAAAATTATGTTCATTAGTGATGTGAAAATTTTGTTTAAGATCAATGAAATCTTTATTTAATTTATTCAATAATTCTTTAATCTTCAATTCTAAATACAATCCCATTTTTCTTAAATGATTTTCTCTTTTTTTAGACATAAACAAAATGTTGAACATATTTTTATTATATTTTATGTAATTATTTTTAATATATTAGTTTTGATTATAATATATTAAAATTTTAATAACAAACTTTTCTTGGATTTTTGATTCCTGTTGTTTTTAGTTTAGGAATATTATTAAATACAATTGGGCATACTTCAGGAGCAAAAATAATAGGATTATGCGGGTCATATGTGCTGGTACATGATGGTGACCTTACGCATGTTGGATTGTATTTGAATTGTGGACATCTGCTATTGATACGTGTTATATTTCTTAATTCACTTTCTGCGTCAACAACTTCTGGAGATATTTTAAGCCAGAATTTTTCTGGAACTCTGCATTTTCTGCAATTTTCTGCTTGTCCTAAATATAACCTATATTTCATTTCTGATGTTGATGCATAATCATGATATTGTAGTTGACAATTATCATCATGAGTTCTTGTGAATGATGGTGGAGTACCTCCGTTCATTTATATGATTGCTAATATATATTATATTAATAAAAATAATTTAGTCATAAAATTATGAATAAATTATTAAATGAAAATAATTGATTATTTAATATGTTAATAATAAATATAATGGAATTTATAACAGTTGCTGGATTAGTTGGACTAGTTGCGGCAGGAAAATATTTGAATAATAATAAGCCTACTAAAAAAAGTAGACATGTAAGAAAGAAAAATAAAGAGTATGAAAAAAACAAGAAGACGACGTTATATGATAACAACAATGTACATTTGGTAAATAATGATACTAATAGACGTGTTGATAATATGACGAAGAAGAGTATGAAACCGAATAAAACTGGAATTATACCGCCATATTATAATTTAAGTAAACCCGAAGGATTTGAGCAGGATGAACAAAATAGTTTTGAGAAACAATTTGAACCGTTATTATTAAATAATAATACACGGATACCTGAGAAATGTGATTATGGAGTTGGTACTGATGTTAATGCGCCATCAATGAGGGATGGTATAGTGCGTGAACTTATGAATGAATCAAGGGAAAAATTATTTCCAAAAACTGGTGATATTCCTGAGAATATTATTAATGCAACTGTGATGAGTAATACAAATAGAATGCAACCCATGCAACCGCAGTTTGGAAGGGGAGGTGGTAGTAAGATTCGTAATCAAAAAATGGGAGAAATGCATCAGCGTGTTAATGAGTTATTTACAGGAGATGTAAATCGTCCAGATTTTAGACATAAAGAAGAAGTTGAACCGATGTTTAGTCCCCTTATTGGAATGGCAAATACATTTGGAACACCAGTTTATACAGATTTTTATGAAACACGATATATGCCATCAAAGGAAAGAAGAAATGAAAAGCCATTTCAAGAGATAAAAGTAACACCGGGCTTAGGATTAGGATATACGGAGAATGCGACATTTGGTTTTCATGATCCATATAGAACGCTACCAAAGACTGTTAATGAATTGCGAACACCTGATCATTACAAAATAACATATGGAAGTAGAGTTGTAGATGGAATACATGGACAACGTGGACCGACTATTGGAAAAGTTATAAAGAAGAAGCCTCAGACATATAAAGTTAATCAAAATGGCGATTTAATAAAAGGATTAGCTAGTGATACAAAAAAAATGAGAGCACGTGATAATTATGATCCAAATAACATGGCTACGGTTAACAGAGGTGTTAAACAAAGGACGATTTATGGTAGTGCTAAACATATAACAACCAAAGAAACTCCTAATAAGTTAAGAGGAAAATATAGAATACCATTTAAGCAGAGTTTTAGACAAGCTGATCCAAGTAATGTACATTTAGTTGAATTACTAGGAAATAAACCGGAATGTCTTGAATGTTGGGTTCCAAAAGAAACACAACGAAGTGTATTAAATGAATATGATCGTGCAGGGTCTTCAATGACGGGAAATATGACGAAACAAAAAGCGGTTGATTATAATGATATACCATATTTAACAACCAGATCCGTACAAGATGAATATGATAGACAAGGGTCATCAATATCGGGAAATATGATAAAACAAAAGGCAGTTGATTATAGTGATGTACCATATTTAACAACCAGATCAGTACAAGATGAATATGATAGACAAGGGTCATCAATATCAGGAAATATGACAAAACAAAAAGCGGTTGATTATAGTGATGTACCATATTTAACAACCAGATCAGTACAGGATGAATATGATAGACAAGGGTCATCAATATCAGGAAATATGATAAAACAAAAAGCGGTTGATTA
>Ga0172368_10004197_pt1 | contig 16829 bp, 13 predicted proteins | sample Lak11m_FD_114540 | JGI IMG/M metagenome (GOLD analysis project Ga0172368, IMG submission 114540) | Freshwater microbial communities from Kabuno Bay, South-Kivu, Congo - kab_022012_11m | ecosystem: Environmental > Aquatic > Freshwater > Lake | place: Democratic Republic of the Congo: South-Kivu...
CAGCTATCACCGCAAGATGCGGCCAATCTTGTTGTTACCCATCTGGTCAACAGAACGCGCTCGCGTAAATCGCGTATACGCCACCGAAAAGATAGAACAGATGTCTAATATGACATTGTCAAACTACTTACATGGTACAAAAGGGCGATACCCTGAAAATCATTGCCACTAAATTCGGTACCACGGTTGGAAACCTGCTGGCACTCAATCCAGAAATTACCAACCAGGACCTGATCTACGTTGGGCAGATCATCCGGATCAGATAATCGTTTTTACTCAGGGTGTTGGCCTTCCTAATGGATAAGGGATCCCAAAACAAGAGGAGAGTTTTTTATGGATATTTTCGGGAAAATCTCCCGAAAATATCCATCTACGGAGCAAACAATCGATTGTGATCCGTAATTAAAACAGATCGTTACCTGAAAATTACGCGCAAACCAAAGACGAAGATAACGTATAAATACAAAACGGCGCACCAAAAGGTGCGCCGTTTTTAAACCGAGTTAAAAGGTTATTTATCTTCCGCAATGGTCTTGCCGCTGTACTTAAGGGCCACATGCGAAGCAGCCAGGCGGGCAATCGGGACTCGGAAAGGCGAGCAGGAAACATAATTGTTACCGATGATATGGCACCATTCGATCGATTCCGGATCACCACCGTGCTCACCGCAGATACCGACTTCCAGATCAGGACGGCTCTTGCGGCCATCGTTAACTGCAATCTGCATCAAGCGACCAACACCATCGCGATCGATGGTCTGGAAAGGATTCTTGGGCAGGATACCCTGTTCAACGTAAGTCACCAGGAAGTTGCGCTCGGCGTCATCACGTGAATAACCAAATGTCATCTGGGTCAGGTCGTTGGTGCCGAAGGAGAAGAATTCAGCCAGCTTGGCGATCTCACCTGCGGTTACGGCGGCACGCGGGATCTCAATCATCGTACCAAATTTGTAATCCAGCCGGGCAACCTTCTTTTCCGCCAGAACAGTCGCAGCGATGCGCACAAGACGCGGTTGGATCCACTCAAGTTCCTTGACGGTGCCGGTCAATGGGATCATGACCTCGGGTTTGACAACAATGCCGCGCAGGGCACAATCAGCGGCGGCTTCAAAGATGGCGCGCACCTGCATCTCAACGATTTCAGGCATGGCGATGGACAAACGCACGCCGCGCAGACCCATCATCGGGTTGGATTCGTGCAGGCTCTTGATGGAGTTGAGAAGATGTTCCTTATCAGCCAGGCCGGCAGTCTGACCCTTGACGCGCATGGTGATGACTTCTTCCAACAGTAATTCTTCATCGGGCATGAATTCATGCAGCGGCGGGTCGATCAGGCGGATGATGACAGGAAGTCCGTCCATGGCCTCGAACAGGCCATCAAAATCCTTGCGCTGGCTTGGTAGCAGCAAATTTAATTGCTTGGTGCGTTCGTCACTGCTGTCCGCCAGAATCATCTTTTGCACAATCGGCAGGCGTTCCGGTTCGAAAAACATGTGTTCAGTGCGGCAAAGACCGATACCCTGAGCGCCATAAGCTCGGGCGCGGCGGGCATCCTTGGGATAATCGGCATTGGCCCAGACCTGCAAGCCACGGCTCTTGCGACCATCCGTCAAAACGCGGATGCCGTCGCGTGACGCAATCTCGTCTGACCAGGTGAGGAGGGTCAGCAGTTCGGTCTGCTCTTCGATGGTTGGAGAGATGGTGGGGATCTTGCCAACGAAGACCTGGCCAGTGGTGCCATCCACCGAAATCCAATCACCCTCCTTGACCACGATATCACCAACAACCATGACTCGTTTTTCGAGGTCAATCTTAATCACATTCGCGCCAACCACGCAGGGGATGCCGAACTGGCGGGCAACAACAGCGGCATGGGAAGTTGCACCACCTTCGCTGGTAAGGACTCCTTTGGAGGCGATCATACCGTGCACATCATCCGGCTTGGTGAACGGGCGAACCATGATGGTGTCCTGTTTTTCTTCCTTGGACATCTTTTCAGCCTTGTCGGCATCGAAATACGCCTGGCCAACGGCCGCACCAGGGGAGGCATTGACACCCTTGGCAAGGAATTTTCCAGCCTTTTCGGCATCCTTCTTGGCACTGCTGTCGAACTGTGGATGAAGGAGCGCATCGACATCTTCAGGGGTGACACGCAGAACCGCATCTTCCTTGGTGATCAAACCCTCAAGCGCCATATCAACGGCGATCTTGACGATGGCCTTGGCGGTACGCTTACCACTGCGGGTCTGCAACATCCACAGTTTGCCCCGTTCAATGGTGAATTCGACATCCTGCATATCCTGATAGTGCTTTTCAAGTTTGGCAGTGATATCCATGAACTGGCTATAAACAGCCGGCATTTGATTGGTCAGATTTTCGATCTGCTCGGTATTGCGAATGCCGGCGACCACATCCTCACCCTGGGCATTGAGCAAGTACTCGCCCATCATCTTCTTGTCACCCGTGGAAGGATTGCGGGTAAAAGCAACACCGGTGCCGGAGTCGTCGCCCATGTTGCCAAAGACCATGGTGACGATATTGACAGCTGTGCCGAGATCCTCGGAAATATTGGTAGCCTTGCGATAATCCACTGCTTTTTTACCCATCCAGGATTCGAAGACCGCCTTGGTGGCAAGTTCCATTTGTTTATATACATCCTGGGGGAAATCAAAACCGACATGCTTTTTGAAGGCCGACTTGAAAATCCCAACCAGTTCTTTCCAATCTTCACCCGTCATCTCGGTATCAAGCTTGTAGCCCTTTTTGGCCTTCAATTCTGCCATCGGGTGTTCAAATATCTCATCATCCAGGTTGAAGACGGTGGTGCCGAACATTTCCACCAGACGGCGGTAGGAATCCCACACAAAGCGCGGGTTTCCGGTCAATTTGATCATGCCATCCACTACTTCGTCGTTCAGGCCGATATTCAGGATGGTATTCATCATCCCAGGCATGGAAAATTTGGCACCGGAACGGCAGGAGATCAGGAGCGGGTTCGAAGGATCACCAAACTTCTTGCCGGCGTGCTGCTCAACCACTTTAAGCGCTGCCAACATTTGATCTGATTGACCATCCGGGAAATTACCAGTCTTACGGAACTCGTTACACGCTTCGGTTGTAACAGTAAATCCGGGTGGAACGGGGACACCTGCGCGTGTCATGTCGGCCAGGCCAGAACCCTTGCCACCCAAAAGCGAGCGGACGCCATCCCAGGAACCAGCATATTTTTCGGCTTCGGCAACTTCTTCAAAAAGATAAACCCATTTCTTCGCCATATTGGCCTCCTATTTTATAGAAAGATATGATAGCTGTGATAAGTGCATAACAAATGAAGTTTACCACAAACAATTATCACCCTGCGGCAATTTCCCCGCCGGCCGCTTCATTACATTCTCGGATTGCTGGCGAGAGAATTACCTATCTTTACTTATAAAAGGCAGTTGTTAATTGAATGCAAACTCCAGGGTATATAAAATCTGGCATAATGATTTTTGAAAGGATTTATTATGCCCACTAAAGTACTAACGATCGATGACGATTCTTCCATGACTGAAATGCTGGGGATCTTATTAAGAAATAAGGGCATGGTCGTTTCATCATGCAACAGTGGTGCGGAAGGAATAAAGCTGGCAATTTCTGAAAAACCGGATATCATCCTGCTCGACTTAATGATGCCTGGCGGTACAGACGGGTGGGAGGTATGCAGGCAATTACGTTCCTTAACCAGCATTCCGATCGCGATTCTATCCGCATTGGATGATCCAGATGTAATCTCCGCAGCTCTCGACGCCGGGGCAGATGATTATATGACCAAACCCATCCCGAGTAGTGTCCTGCTGGCTCATATAAAAAATCTAACCCGCCGACATGTAGTGGAAAAAGACAGTTCTACAATGTTGAGACAGCTCGATTTGACCAATTTGCCGGTCGAACCAATCCAACCCCAACAAAAACCTTTGCAGGCCTGAGCGCCCAGAGTACAATATTCAAAATTTCCAGGAGGCCGGCCGTGCAAACCTGCTCACGCTGCAATGCATCTTCGCCCGATACAAATACTAATTGTTTAAAGTGTAATGCTGATTTGCGCGAATTATCAACAAGGGCTGTCGCTCTCAAAAATTTTCGCCAAAACCCACGCGTCAGCGCTGTCAGGATCAATGTAGCCAATGATGCATGCCCGTTGTGCTATGAATCACGCGGCACATTTCCAAAAGACGCTGTTCCCACTCTTCCGCACGAAGGCTGCTCGCACAATCATGGTTGCCGCTGCAATTATGAACCAATCCTGACCGAAATTTACCCCTGAGAATGATATCTTTTAGCAAAATGCCCATCCACCAGTCACCCGGTGGATGGGCATTTTTTTGGCTTGCATTTACTTCACACACCAACCTGACCGGCATCCGGAGCTAGAAACTGTAGCAAGCCGGCGGCGGTGTCGATAGGGGCTTCAACTGGTGGAGAATGGCCTACTCCCGGAAGTTCAACCAATTTTGCCGATGGGCAGAGTGCTTTCATCTCGCTTGAACGCTCTGGTGAAATCAAAGCGTCAGCAAGGCCATGCACAAGAACGACCGGAAAGGGAAAGGATGCCAGCAAGGGGAGAAAATCCGGGCGCTCTGCCATGGCGCGCAGCGCTCCAATCACACCCAGAGATGATTGGCTCAAGATCCATTCCCTGAAAAGTAGGACTTGATCTGTATTCGCAGTAAGCTTTTCAGCCATGCCAACCACTTCGCCAACCCCATGCAGCGCCACTTGTTCCATGGTGGCGTAACGCCCAGCCTTGCGATCAGGCGGGTCAGACCTTGCTTGTGATGAAACCATCCCCAACCCGACCACGCGCCTGGGATATGCGCGCGCAAATGCCAGGCTGACATATCCACCCATTGAATGACCGGCAATATAGGTTTTTTGGATATTCAGAGCATCCAATAAAGCAGCCAGATCCGCAGCCATGTCATTCATCTGATATGGAATTTGAGGCGCATCCGAACGGCCAAAACCTCGTAAATCGGGCAGGATGATATCAAAGTGGTTGTCCAGATGTGGCAAAAGGGGTACCCAGGAGCGGTGATCCAATGGGAAGCCATGCACTAACAGCAAAGGGGCACCCGATCCGTGCCGTTCGTAAGCCAATGAAACACCATTTACCAAAATTTTTTCCATTCCAACCTCATTTCTCCCGCGCCTTTGCCAGCCAACCCTGTACAAAGAGCAGCGCTTCAGCACGGGTGGATATATTTCCGATCGCCTGGTTTTCGCGGACGGCTTCAAGTAATTTACCGATATCCGGACCGGGCTTTTGCTTGAACTGCTGGATTATATCGTCACCATTAAGCAGCTGCGGAGGTTTGACGATCTGCTCGGGTTTTTCATACCAGGCCTCCAGCAAGGTTCGACTCACATCCAATGCAGCTGTCCAGTGCTCCAGGGTCAAGGTGTGATCATAGGTTGCGCGAGTATCAGCCAACGCAAGCAGAACCAAGTCAACTCCGCTTTCGCCACTCTCACGAAAGAATCGATAAATTGCCCTGCGGCTGATCTCAATGCCAGCTTCCTTGCGGGTGGTGAAAGCATGGACACGCATATGCATTTTAATGATCAAACGCAGGCGTTCCAACTCATCATTGCTTAAACGCAACGCGCTTGCGCGCTCCACCGCTGTCTGTGCACCGTGCTCATCGTGACCCAAAAAGCGAATACGTCCGCTTTCATCAATTGTTTTTGTCTGAGGTTTATTTACATCATGATACAGGGCAGTAAAAAATAATAACGCGCGAACGGAACGATCTGTATTTAATACGTTACCAAGATGTTCACCGATCTGATGGCGGTAGCGTCCCAGGCGCATTACGAGTAACCCTTTCATCACGTCCGCATTGGCTTTGTTTTCGTCATATTTTGGCGCCAGAACAGCAAGGATGCCTTCAAGATGGCGCAGAACGGCCAATGTGTGGGTCCATACATCATGAACATGCGGGGCGGACTGCTCCACATTTTTCAATCCAGGTAATTCGGGCAAAAGGTAAGGGAAAATGCCCAGCAATTCCAAGGCGTGAATGGCTGTATCGGCTCGGGGACCATCGAGTATCTTAAATAATTCGTCCCGGAGGCGTTCCGGCGATGTATTTGGCAAAAGCGATACGGCAGCCTTCATCAACGTGCGCGTTTGAGGATCAATCGAGAAATTAAATGCAGCGGCAAGCCTGACTGCACGCAAAATGCGGATAGGATCATCACTCAATGAGGTTGGTGAACAAGCACGAATACGTTTTTCGCGGAGGTCCTTTACGCCGGCAAGCGGATCGATGATCTCGCCAGTGTGAATATCCATGGCAACTGCGTTGATGGTGAAATCACGCCCGCGCAGGTCTGAATCCAATGAGTCGCCACGAAAACCCGCGAAATCTAGACGATCGCGCAATCCATCCTGAGTCTGGATAATCACCCGGGCTGTATCAAAATCCTGATCCAAAGGAAAATAAGCCCCCGATATTCCATCAGCCACTATCCGGGCAAGCTTTAACCCTTTTGGAGTGGCAAAATCGAGATCATGAGTGGATCGACCCAGAATCGCATCGCGAACAGCACCGCCCACCAGGTAAACGGGCAACTCAAGTGGTATCAAGGGGCGGACAGAATCGAGGAGAGCTGAATTAACAGGCATGACAGGCATAAACCGGATTTCCACTTGTTCCTTGCCGCGTGAATAACGCGCAGATTGAGTTACTTGCTCACGGGTATCACCTTGAGCGATGATCCTTCCACGCACAAGCGCCACCCAGCGCCCAGCGTAAGAGGTAGCATCTGGTGTGGGCTCTGCCGTCATGAGCTTTACTCGACCGGTTTTTTATACTTGGCGAGATCAGCAGTGGCAATGAAGGGCAGGTGACGGTAATGTTCGTCAATATCGATCCCGTAGCCAAATATATATTTATCCGGCACATCGAAACCAACATAATTGGCAAAGACGGGCACTTCCCGCCGCATTTTTTTATCGAGCAACACGCAAACCCGCACGCTTTTGGGGTTGCGGGTTTGCAGCATCATCAGGACATGGGAGAGTGTGCGACCACTATCAACGATATCTTCCACCAACAAAACATTCCGCCCCTCAATATTGGTCATTAAATCCAGGTTGACGCGCACATTCCCACTGGTGGCATAATGCCCCACCCCGTAAGAAGAAAGTGACATGCAATCCAGATCATGGATGATATTGATGAGGCGGGTCAGATCGGCAGTGAATGTGATACCGCCACGAAGCAGGCAAACAACAAGCAAATCCTGTCCGGCATAATCCTGGCTGATCTGGTCACCCAGTTCTCGCACGCGTTTTCCGATCGCAATTTGATCATAAAGAACTTCGTCTATAAATTCGCGATAATCCTGCATTTGGTTTCCTCCAGTCCTGAGATGTTGTTTTATTTGTCAGCCGTTGGCATTGTAACGATTGAGATCCACAACCCCTACGAAAGGAAGATTACGATAAAACTCATCCAGATCCAGCCCATAACCAAAAACAAACTTATTAGCAATAACAAAACCGCAATAATCGATCGGGACTGAGACTTCACGGCGAGATTTTTTATCCAAAAGCGCACAAACTTTCAACGATTTTGGATTGCGGGTTCGCAGAATTTGGAGAACATGCGCGATGGTATGACCGCTATCAACAATGTCTTCCACCAGGATAACATGCCGGCTCTCAATATTGGTTTTTAGATCGAGAGTCATGCGCACATTTCCTGAGGATTCCCGCGCACCTTCACCGTAAGATGAGATTGCCATGCAATCAATGGAATTCAAAACAGTCAGATGGCGCATCAGGTCAACCATGAAAGGCAAGGCCCCGCGCAAAATGCAAATGAGCAATATTTTCTCACCCTGGTAATCACGGTTAATATCATCCGCCAACTCTTTAACACGTTTTTGAAGGGTCGGCTCATCGATGAGCACTTCAGCCAAAATATCCTTGTAATCCTGCATCATTTCTCCTTTATTGACAACTGGCACCAAGAGGCAACAGCCGTCGACGCGCGTTATCGAGGAACTTCATGGTGTTTACGACAGCGAGCTTCGTACAATTCCGAAGCGCCAACGATCACAACCGGATCGTTATAACGCGCTGGTTTACCATTAACCAGGCGTTGGGTGCGGCTGGCTGGCTCACCGCACACCATGCAGATGGCCTGCAGCTTATCAACTTGTTCAGCCTCTGCCATCAACATCGGCATGGGGCCAAAGGGCTCGCCACGAAAATCCTGGTCCAAACCAGCCACCAAAACGCGGATGCCACGATTGGCCATTTGCGTGGTCACATCCAGAATTCCATCATCAAAAAACTGGGCTTCATCCACGCCGACTACGGTTGTGTCTGCATCCAATTTCTCAAGGATCTTGGCTGCTTTTTCGACCGGGATGGCGTCAAAATCTGCGCCGGCATGGGAAGTGACTTTTTCAGCGGCATAGCGAACATCGATGGCGGGTTTAAACACCTGCACTTTCTGCCGGGCAATTACCGCGCGCCGCATGCGGCGTATGAGTTCATCAGTTTTGCCACTGAACATTGACCCGCAAACCACTTCAATCGATCCATGTATATGCTTCATCTCCACTCCCGAGAAAAATAATAATAACAGGCAGATGCGATCGCATCTGCCTGTTAAGTTTACCTGAGATTTATGTTTACAGAGCTACAAAAATTAAGCTGCTTCGCCGGCTGTTGCGGGAAGATCATATCCCATGGCGCGGATCTTTTTCTTGCTGTCGATCAATGCCTTGCGGCCAAAGCCTTCAACAGCAAGCGCAGCTTCATCACCTTCACCAAGCTTCGCCATCAATTGGGCAATGGTGGTGATGCCAGCCTTCTCCAGGGCTCCAGTAACGCGAATACCCAGTTCGAGCTCGGTAACAGGCTTGGGAGGCGCCTTGCGGGCTTCCTCCCGGGCCTTTTGGGTCTCAACATAATCCTGGCGGACCTGCAGCTTCTTGTAGAAGCGATCCACCTGGCCTTCAACATCCAGGATGCGTGCCTGCTCACCGGAGAAAAACGGGTGGCATTTGGAACAAACTTCAACGTGGATGGTTTTACGAGTTGAACCTGTCAGCCACTTGCTGCCACAAGATGCGCAGACAACCTGGCAATCGGTGTAAAAAGTTGGGTGAATTTTTGGTTTCATATCCATAAACCTCTGGTCTACTCAGCCGCCGCGAAGGCCTCGGGGGGGAGGACGTTCACGCGCCTGCGACCATGCACGATATCAAAAACTACGACGCCATCGATGGTGGCGAACAGAGTGTCGTCAGTACCGGCGCCCACGTTCATGCCAGGTTGTATGTGCGTACCTCGTTGGCGAATGAGAATATTGCCCGAGAGCACAACTTCGCCAGCATATTTCTTGACGCCCAAACGCTGAGCGTTGCTATCTCGACCGTTGCGGCTGGAACCGCCACCTTTTTTATGTGCCATTGTATACCTCTCTTACTTCTCTACAATTTGTTCAACAGCAAGGCGGGTGTAAGATTGCCGGTGACCGGTCTTCTGGCGAATGCGTTTCTTAGGTTTATAGTGGAAGTTATAAGTCTTCTCACCCTTGAAATGCTCGAGAACCGTGGCCTTGACTGACGCGCCGCCAACAACCGGCGCACCTACGGTGACATTGTCACCATCCACCAGAAGGAGCACTTCTTTGATATCAATGCTCGTGCCTGGCGCAACATGCAGCAGATCAACCTCGATCATACCGCCTTCGACAGCCTTATATTGTTTGCCGCCGCTTTCCAAAATAACGTATTTCATTGGATCCTTTCTCCTGGTCTTCGCTTCGCCACAGTCGCCGCGTATCTTTCAGGGTGCCGCCACGCTGCGGGGAAGCCGGGAATACAACACGCAAATACCCCGGACGGGGGGTATTGGCGAGGGAGCATTATACACGCCCAGCCCTGAACCGTCAACCATGAATTTAAGCAAGCTTAGAAGATGGTAACGACCCTGTCAAGAAAAATAAATGCACAGATCACTGTATTTATTTATAGGGCTGCATCCTGGCCTGGAAAATAAAACCGAAAATTGGAAATGGTTTTTTGCGGGGCAAACTCAGATTTTGTTCATCCGAGAGGCAAAATCGGGATGGTTAATCCCAAAACCCGCAGTTGTTAGAAAATATAATCAGCGGGCAATGAAAAGCCTCGCACGTGTTATTATCGAGCAAGATTCGGGTGGCATCCAGGGTAACAATTGCATAAAATGATGGCTAGAAAGGAAAACAACCATGGACACTCAAATTTCCAATTATCAACTGCTTTGTGATGATTACCAGCGCATAGAACAGGCCATTCGCTTCCTTGGAGACAATCTGCATAGGCAACCTGAACTGAAGGAAGTGGCAGAAAACGTAGGATTGAGCGAGTTTCATTTCCAACGTTTATTCACCCGTTGGGCAGGTATCAGTCCCAAACGATTTTTACAATACCTGACCAAGGAAAACGCCAAACAACTGCTAAAGCAGTCATCCGTACTCAATACCACCTATTCAGTGGGTTTATCCAGCCCTGGCCGGTTGCATGATCTCTTCGTGGGCACAGAGGCGGTCACGCCTGGCGAATACAAGTCGCTTGGCAGTGGTTTGATCATCCGCTATGGCTTTCATGCCACTCCTTTTGGTGAAGCTTTGATCGGTGTTACGGCACGTGGTATCTGCCACCTATCTTTTGTGCAGGAAGGCCGCGGAGCTGCGCTAATCCTATTAAAATCTGACTGGAAAAATGCAACCTTACTGGAAGAACCAAGCGCCACCGAAGCACTGTTGGAACCGGTTTTTTCGTTAGGGCAAAGATCAAACCCTATTTCATTGTTTGTCTCCGGCACCAATTTTCAACTAAAAGTGTGGGAAGCACTGCTCAGCATCCCGCAGGGCGCATTGACAACATATGAACAGATTGCCGCGCAAATTGGCCATCCCCAGGCGATACGCGCGGTGGGAACAGCAGTTGGCCATAACCCGATCGCTTACCTGATCCCGTGTCACCGAGTTATCCGGAAAATGGGTGAATTTGGAAATTATCGCTATGGGTCGGCCCGCAAGAAGGCGATCCTGGGTTGGGAAGCTGCAAAAATTGAAGCAAGTTAAGGAAAGGTAAATCATGAGAACAAAAGTTTGGGCAGCCTTGTTGGCCGCCTATATTGTGTGGGGCTCCACCTACCTGGGCATCAGGTTTGCGGTTGAAACCATCCCACCCTTTATGCAAGCGGGTACGCGCTTCCTGGTATCGGGCTTGTTCCTGTTCGCCTGGCGCCGGATGGCTGGAGACCCGGCACCAACCCGCAAGCAATGGATTTCAGCCATTATTGTTGGAGGCCTGCTGCTGGTGGGAGGGAACGGATTGATCTCACTGGCAGAAATAAGCATTCCAAGCGGAGTGGCGGCTCTACTGGTGGCGACCATCCCGATGTTCATGGTGCTGATTGAAGCACTGCGCCCAGGCGGGGTAAAACCATCAAGCGGTCAGGTCCTTGGCTTGCTGGTGGGCTTCGGCGGAGTTGTATTGCTGATAGGCCCAGCCGAATTCGGTGGAATGCGCGAATTCAGCCTGTCTGGCGGGGCAATTGCCCTCTCCGCAGCTGTATTGTGGTCTTTTGGATCAATTTATAACCGCAATGCAGACCTGCCCAAATCAACTTTGCTGTTTACTGGCATGGAAATGTTACTGGGCAGCCTGGGTTTATTTATTGTCAGCGGGCTGAGTGGGGAGTTTGCTCATTTCACACCGTCGACCGTATCACTGCGCTCGCTAATGGGATTGATATACCTGATCAGCTTTGGCTCGCTGGTAGGGTTTACATCTTACGCCTGGCTGCTGCGCAATGCGCCGGTTTCATTGGTATCCACCTATGCTTATGTGAATCCGGTTGTGGCGGTGCTTTTGGGAAGCCTGCTGGCACAGGAAACACTCAGCCCGCGTATAGCGCTGGCAGCACTGGTGATCATCAGTTCGGTATTCCTGGTTAACATGGCTAAAAAACCAGCCTCCGTATCGATTGAACCGGAAGAGGTGGTGTAGAAAGATAAATTAATGGCCGGGGGAAACCCCCGGCCATTTTTATGACTCTCACCCAGAGAGAAGTCCCAGTTAGCAATCGAAATAGAGAGTGAATTCGTATGGTGTAGGGCGGATACGAACCGGATCGAGTTCCACCTGGCGCTTGTAACCAATATAGGCTTCGAGCAGATCAGTGGTGAACACATCGCCCTTTAGCAGGAACTCATGGTCGGCTTCCAGAGCTTCGAGCACAGCACCGAGGGATCCAGGCACCTGCTTGATCAGGCGGGCTTCTTCAGCCGGCAGTTCGTACAAATCCTTATCCTGTGGATCACCGGGATCGATACGGTTCTGAACGCCATCAAGACCTGCCATCAGGATGGCAGAAAAACACAGGTATGGATTGCTGGAAGCATCCGGGGCTCGGAATTCAACGCGCTTGGCCTTGGTGCTCTTGGTGACCGGGATTCGGCAAATGGCAGAACGGTTACGCTGTGAATATGCCAGGTTGACAGGCGCTTCAAAACCCGGCACAAGGCGACGGAACGAGTTGGTGGTGGGCGAAGTAAGGGCGAGCAGAGCAGGCGCATGTTTGAGCAACCCGCCAATATAATATTTGGCAGTATCTGAAAGACCAGCATAACCGGCCGCATCGTAAAAGACATTGGACCCACCCTTCCATAAGGACTGGTGGACGTGCATACCGGATCCATTGTCGCCAAATAAAGGCTTGGGCATGAAGGTGACTGTCTTGCCATTCTGGCGAGCAACATTCTTGGCAATATATTTATACAACAGCAAATTATCAGCCATGCGGGTCAGCGTGGTGAACTGCATACCCAGTTCAGTCTGCCCAGCGGTGGCAACCTCATGATGATGAATTTCCATCGGCACACCCGCCTGTTCGAGGGTCAGGAGGATCTGACTGCGCACCGTCTGCAAGGTATCGGTGGGAGGCACAGGGAAATAACCACGCTTGGGAGAAATCTGCCCACCAAAGTTTTGCCTGTCACCACGGCCGCTATTCCACCACCCTTCGTCACTATCGATGTGATAGTAGGATTCATTGGTGCCGCTGGAATAACGAACATTATCGAAGATGAAGAATTCAGCTTCGGGGCCAACAAAGACCGTATCCGCAATACCTGTCTGTTTTAGGTAAGCTTCCGCTTTGCGAGCAACAAAACGTGGATCCCGGCTGTAAGGCTGGAGAGTGATGGGATCATGTACATCGCAAGTCACCACGAGGGTCGGGATCTCAGCAACCGGATCTATAAAAGCAGTCTCAGGATCTGCAATCAGCAACATGTCCGATTCGTGAATTTCCTGAAATCCACGGATGGAAGATCCATCGAATGGGATACCTTCTTTGAAGAAATCTTCATCGAGACGACGCACCGGGATGGTGAAGTGCTGCCAAGTGCCGGGCAGATCTGTAAAACGAATATCCACCAGCTTGACGTTCTTTGCCAATTCCAAAACTTCTTTTGTGGTTTTCGCCATGGGTATAACTCCTCCTGAATCAATTTGAACAATCGCTTTTAACGATGTGCATTATAGTAGTACGCATGGGCCAAATCCATACCCCAAACGGGTACTTTTTTAGGGTTATTCAATTTAAGGATATATAATTTCAACCATGTATGCAACCTTCCCAGCAGATCAACTGATCGATGGCGCATTATCCGACAGCGCAATGCAATCGTTGCTAACATCGCTTGGTTTTCATGATTGGCGGGCCGCGCTGCATCACTTGCAACATATCGCCGGCCGCAGCATGGAGGTGCGCGCCGTCCTTACCAATATCCTGCCGTATTTATTGATCACGCTCTCGGCCTGTGCCGATCCACAGCAGGCATTAATAAACCTGGAACGGTTCGCAAGCAATGAACATGTGGCTGAGGTATTTCAGAAGTTGAGAGAAAACCCGCGTACGATCGAAATTCTGGTCACCATTTTTGCAGGCAGCCAGTTCCTGACCGAAATCCTTTTACGTGATCCCCGGCGGTTGGAAATGTTGACAAACCGCGAGCACCTGGCTCATCAAAAAAGTGCGGATGAATTCTTTCGCGAAGCAGAGTCTGCCATGAGCGACCTGGCAGCTACCGAGCAGCTTAACGCAGTGCGCCGATGCCAACGCGGTGAACTGCTGCGCATCGGCGCCAGCGATCTTCTCAGCTTGTATGATCTGCCAGCCGTAACGAGCCAGCTTTCGTACCTGGCCGAAGGGATGACACGCGCATGCCTGGCTTATGCCAGCGAACAGAGCCACACCAGTTCAAGGGGTTTCGTTGTAATGGGAATGGGCAAGTTGGGTGGCAGCGAACTGAATTACAGCTCGGATATCGATTTGCTCTTCCTGTGCGCTAACAATGGCAGCGATTACCTGCGCCTTGGTCAAACTCTGATCGACGCTCTTGCAAGCATGAGCGCGGAAGGATTTCTTTATCGAGTGGATATGCGCTTACGTCCTTGGGGTCGAGATGGCACCCTGGTCAGCACTCTGGACGGATATCTGGGATACCTGCATAAGAATGCCCGCCACTGGGAAAAACAGGCCTTGATCAAAGCCCGCCCGATTGCCGGCGATATCACCCTGGGCGAAGATTTTCTCAGGCAGGTGGAACCATTCATTTACGGTGAAAACCATGAGACCCTGCGTGCAAGTGTGCATGCCATGAAGCAGCGAACGGAGGAAGTCCTGCGGTCCAAAGGCCGCGAATGGGGGGAAGTAAAACTCGGCGAAGGCTCGATCCGGGATGTGGAGTTTGTTGTTCAGTTTCTCCAACTATCGTACGGGGGAGCTAATGTCAAGCTGCGAAAAAAATCAACACTGCAGGCCCTGCGCAGATTGGTCAAATTTCAACACATTACAAGTTCCGAAGCGCGGGTGTTGACAGATGGCTATATTTTCCAGCGTACGGTAGAACACTTTTTGCAAATGATGCACTACCGGCAGACATATAGTCTGCCATCAGACCCTGCAGCCATCCAACTGCTGGCCCGCAGACTGGGTTTTCCCACCCGCGAGGCCTTCCTGGAACGCTACACACAGCACAGCCTGGCCATCCGGACGGTTTATTCCAAGTTTGTCGGCGGCGCGCAACCAGCTTCCAAAACACAGAATCCAGGGCAGGAAAACGCCCATGCACCAGATTCAATCCGCCAACACCTGGCACGGATGGATAATTCGTATGCTGCGACTTTCTCAAATGATGAAATCAGCAAGCACGCGGAACTGGCCAGCCAGTTAGACGAGGAACAGCTCGTGCATGTGGAAGCCAGACGAGTATCGGATCAGCACTGGCAGATAACCGTAATCGCCTATGACTACCTGGGTGAACTTTCATTAATTTGCGGACTGATGTTTGTGTATGGCCTGGACATCCAGTCCGGCGAAATCTTTACCTATGAACCATCGGAAAAACCAATAGAACAGGCACGAAGAAGGCGCACAAATTCGGGAAAATATCTTCCGCCTGCGAACGATGAACTGACACCTGCCGTTCCAAATCTTCGCAAAATTGTGGATGTGTTCATAATAAAAAACCTGAACTTATCAGAACCTGACTGGCTGCGATATGCAGATGATCTGCATATATTGTTAAAAATGATGCACAACGGCCAGCGGCGAGAAGCACGCAGTCTTCTGGCGAAACGTGTCGGGGAAGTTTTTGCCGGGCTGGATAGCGCTCCGGGCACGCTCTATCCAATCGAAATCACAATTGATAATGAACTCTCTGAACGGTATACATCGCTGCAAATTAAAACCGCCGATACAGTTGGGTTTTTATATGAATTCACCAATGCGTTATCGCTGACGCATACCTATATCGCGCGCATGGTTGTTCAGACCGAAGGACCACGGGTTAACGACCTGTTATACGTCACAGATGAGACCGGTAAGAAAATCACATCCGCCGAAAAATTGCGCGAACTTCGCACTGCGGCAGTGCTGATCAAGCACTTTACACACCTGCTTCCGCGCTCACCCAACCCTGCCACAGCTCTGCTGCATTTCCGGGAATTCCTGGCTCAATTATTTGAACGGCCAAACTGGGCCGACGAGCTTACATCGCTAGAGAATCCGCAAGTTATGGATAACCTGGCACGGCTGTTGGGTGTAAGCGATTTCCTATGGGATGATTTTATGCGTATGCAATACGCAAATCTCTTTCCGGTGGTCAGCGAAGCGGGAGCCCTAGCCACCGCAAAGACCCGACCAGAACTCCAGCAAGAACTCTCCACCGCCCTGGCTCAAGTCCATGCAGGTGCGATAATCCCACGCGAGGATGCCCCCTGGATAAAAGTATTGAATAATTTTAAAGACCGCGAGATGTTTCGCATTGATATGCGCCATATCCTCGGACACACCCGTGAGTTCTGGGATTTTTCAGAGGAATTAACTGATCTTATCGAAGTAATAGTCAACACAACCTTTCACCTGACCGGGGAAGATTTACGTTCGGTGCACGGCACCCCGCGCCTGGCAGATGGCTCGATATCCCAAATGGCAATATTGGCATTGGGAAAATGCGGTGGTCGCGAATTGGGGTTCGCCTCGGATATTGAATTGATGTTTGTTTATTCTGGAGAAGGCGTCACAGACGGGGGTGAACCGCTGGCGAACTCTGTTTTCCATGAAAAAGTGGTACAGAACTTTCTCAAGGCCATCCATGCCAGGAAGGAAGGGATTTTCCAGGTGGATCTTCAACTTCGCCCGTATGGTAAAGCCGGCAGCATGGCAGTTTCGCTCGATTCATTCAAGCGATATTATGCATCTCA
>Ga0172368_10004198_pt1 | contig 16828 bp, 14 predicted proteins | sample Lak11m_FD_114540 | JGI IMG/M metagenome (GOLD analysis project Ga0172368, IMG submission 114540) | Freshwater microbial communities from Kabuno Bay, South-Kivu, Congo - kab_022012_11m | ecosystem: Environmental > Aquatic > Freshwater > Lake | place: Democratic Republic of the Congo: South-Kivu...
CGTCTGACGAAAAAAATCCCCGCAGGGCATATCCGCTCTGCGAGGTTACGTTGCCCCGCAGAATGGTGCATCGTGAAGCTGCCCGATTTTAGCCTTCACAAAGCATCAGTCCTACGGGATCGTTTATTGTCTTCCCGTTGCCGCACTCGGCCCAGCTGCATCCCGATTGGATCAGGACCGCCTGATCTCTTCTTTAGTATATATTGGCAACCGGAGGTAGTCAAGTCAGTGACCAATAGCTACAGCTTGTCCACTGTTGGTTGCTAGGCACGAAGAGTCTACTTGCCCACCGTGCAAAGCAGCAGTGAGCTGTCATCCGACATTGAGATCGAACCAGGGCAGGCCATAGTCGGTATTCATATATGCGGCACCCAGGTTGAGCCGCTTCCGACGATGGCTTTGGCTTCGGCAGGATGACGAGCGGCATACTCCTCGGTCTGCGCAAGTGATTTCAGGAACTCGGTAACCAACTTCGGGTGCCCTGAGATCTAGTCGCTCGTAGCAATCGCCTACGTATACAGCCACTGGCTGCTCTGGGCTGGCCAGGCCACGGCGTTCGCGCTCATCTGCTCTTTAGCAGTATTCGCATACGGTTGGGCGGTAGCAATGGCATCGATATCGCTGGCCACCACCGCGTTGACCTATGCTGCTAGGGTTTTGACATCGACAAGCGTAACATCCTGCATTTTCAAGTTATGCATACTGAGCCTAGAAAGATTCTCGCGATGGTGCCGTGGGTAACTGCTTCAACTGATCGAGTAACAACATTTCTAACGGATTGCACAGCACGAATGCCTGAGTATGACCGGCATCCTTCATAGCAATCACTTTGTGCTGTATCGAATAGGGTGTCGGAAAAACTTCCGCAAGCACGTCACCGGCAGGCACTACTGCAGAAAACGGAAGCCCGAGATAGTAGGCGATGAGCTCCGCCAGGCGCTGTTGCGATAAAGAGAGACACTTCGATGACAACTACCGACCTATTGATACTTGCCTGTTCCCAATGCCGGCGCCGTGATTCGGAAACCATCCGGCTGGTCGACATCGCCGAAACAAGTGGTCGACATCACCGAAATACGCAGCCACCCACCAACGATAACAGTTAAAATGCCGTGGCAGAGCAGTATTTTCGCTGAGATATAGATTGTGCTGGGCGGTGAAAATCAGCAAAGTGGGTTTAGCCATTCAGTGACAACGATGCGGGGGCATCTCCTGCCCCCGCATCAGTTACCTGGTGTTCTCTCTACTTTCGTTCAGCTCAGAACGTGATGCCGGTAACCGGCACGGTGCCCATGTCGGCGGTCTCGCCTTCGGTGACGGTGACCGGCGCCGTGAATGTCGCGGTCTGATCGCCGTATTCCACACGGAAGGTGACGGTATACGTCCCGGCAGGCACGCCGTTCAGGTGGAAGGTGAAGGGATTCTCCGGTGAGTCTTCGTCATCGTCCACTTCAACCTCGGTTTCCACCTCGTCGTCCAGCGTCGGGATGGAGATCTCCACCTCGAAATCATCGGTAGGATTGAAGCCTTCCGGCACACCCAGCACGCCGGTGACGCTTCCGCTGTTGTTCAGGCTGGATACCCGCACGTGGGGATCGTAAATCCAGCTGGCCTCACCCGACTGCAGCGTCTCCGGGTCGGAGAGATCGAAATCCAACAGAATTGCATCGTTTTCACCCGGCATGATGAAGGTGTCCAGCTCGACCTCCAGCTTGTCATCGGTGACGGTCAGCGGCAGGATCGTCGTGCCGTCCAGCAACGTGACAGTATTGTTGGTCCCCAGATAGATGATGATCGCCTTGTATTCGCCGGACGGCACCGCCACCTGCGCCAACTGCAGCAGGTTGTCCAACGGCTGGTTGGCCAGATCGAGCAGGTTGATGACGGCATCGCCTTGGAAGATGGTGATCGCCTGGTCGTCATCCTCTTCTTGGATTTCATCTTCGTCGTCATCGCGAACCACGGTGGCTACCATGTCTTCGGCTTCGTCGACGTCATCCGGATCCTCGAAATCGCCGTCCTCATCCGCGTCGCCGATTTCTTCACTGTCTCCCACGCCATCATAGAGAAGGTCGATGCGCACAATGTTAAGGTTGAGCGCCGAAATGTCGTCCACGGGTGCGTCCGCCAGCAGCAACCGTACCGAGCCCGGAGCGCCGATGCCTTGAATGAGATTCGAGCCACCGCCACTGCACCCGGCGAGCCCGAGCAAGGCCATCAGCAATCCAATGAAAACATACAGGATAGGTCGCATGGTCCCTCCCCTTGTGGCTTGAGGTTTCTTCTCTTATTCCTTAGTCTTGCCGGATTATACCGCTAACACGCAACCAATGTAAGCGCTTCCATCCGCTAAAGCCAGAATCAATAGCACTTAGCCGGTGGGGAGGGATGTAACCACCGGACGATTTACCAGAGTTTTGTAGGAAACACATTATCAGTAGGATCGAAACTCTATATACAGATGTATAGGGAATCCTCCGCATATCTGACAACGTATAGTCAATACCCGGTAGGATCAATCTTTCGACCCAACCACACCACGGCCTAGAGTACTACCGGCATCACCGAATCGGTGGTATGAGTAATGCTGGAACCTGAGATAACCGCACGATATTGTGGGAGACCCTTCCCATAACGAAATTAGAAATATACCCGCGACCATGGGTGCCCATAACAACCAGTGAAACGCCTCCATGTTCCGTCATGGCGAGAATCTCCCGTGCCGGATTGCCATACGGTAAGGCTACGTCCACCTGTTTCGCACCAATATCGAGGAGACGCCGTTGGAGTCGTTCCAGACGTGCGCGATCTACTGTGTTAAGTTCCTCGATACGTGCTTCTAGATGCGGAGCGATCTGCGTGCGATCCTGCACGTGTAAAACAGTCACGTGGCGGTACTCATGCTGTACGAGCAGTTCAACATAGCCAAATGCCCGCTCGGCTGTCTCTGAAAAGTCGGTAGCGTAGAGGAGATGCCCGAACACATCTCCATCACCAATCCGGTAATGCGGTCTTCGCACTGTTTCATTTATCACCATGCGTAACACCAATATAGGGATGTCCGCACGATGTATCATATCGGTCGTGACCCCCCCCAATATAATATCACGCACGAGGCTATGCCCATGCGACCCAATCACCAGGCAATGGCATGCTTTTGAATGCGCCAGCGCAATGAGTTCAGGCCCGGGAACACCCATCGGGAGTGCCGTCGTCACAGAAAACCCCATTACAGCGAGACGTTGCTGTTGCGCGGTAAGGAGCTGCGGCGCTATTTCTGCCTGCATAGCTCCACTCAGCCCCAGGGTGTGTTTGACGCAGATCGCGTGTGCCAAGACGAGTTCATGACAGCCCAGCGCATGCAACGTAGTCGTATATTCTACAATACGGTCTGATGCGTCCGACAAGTCTGTAGCGACCAGAGCTCTTTGAAACATGGTTATGCCTCCTTCTTTCGAGCCGAACACTGCGTATTAGGCATCTCCTACGAACCGACGGGTTATGATGACCCGCTTACGGGTCTGAACAATATTAACTTGAGCGCATAATGCGACGCCAACGTCGTAAGACGTGGAGTGACATGAAAATCGTCAATAATACTCCGGCCCCAATGTGTGAGTAGGTTGCGATACTTTCCAATGCTGCACTACGAGCCGCACAATCATCACCCCATTCTTCGGTTGCCTCATCGGGCAGTGCGTTCGCAGTTAGCAACATGCTAAACAAAATTATCAAGATCACGGCAGGTTCTCTGAGCAGTCGCTTCGACCGGCAAAGGAACTGCCGGCACATACCCACGAGTTGTCGGGCATGAAAGATAAGATGAATTATCACAATAGCGATGAATCCGACAACTGCAGATTCGTGGAGTTCAAGCCAGGACTCACCGTTTAATCCAAGGTGTCCAGGCGTCTTCATCGCGAATGCACCCCTGGGTCGAATCGTGAGGACTAGGCCACTGCTGATTAGCGCCAGGGCAGCGGCGATTCCACAGAGATTCACGAAACGGTTGATCCCGATCCAAAGATTCATGATTGTGTCCTCGATTACACTCGCCACGGATATCAGACACGGGAGTCATTCCTTAGCATTGATTTCCGTTACTCGTCGAAGAAGCAGCATCAGTACTGTTCGTTTGTCTCAAGCCGCCGTGCTAGGTCCAGATATCTTCTCTCTCGCGCCAACTGACTTGGCGTGCGCCCATTAGCGGTTCTGGCATGACGATCTGCACCGTGTTTCAGCAGGATGAGCACGGCATTTTCTTTACCACGCCATGCCGCGACATGCAACGCCGTCATCCCCTGACGATTTGTCACTTCAATACCGGCTCCGACACCCAGCAGCAATTTCATGACTTTGATCCGTCCATTCACCGCTGCCATATGCAGTGGGGTGTCTCCGTGCATATCCACGAGATGGATATCCGCACCAGCGTTCAATAAATCCATCGCGGCATCGACATGCCCCTCACTCGCGGCGATGTGCAAGGCGGTTTGGCCATCTTCATCCACCTGATTCACCGGTATCCCCATCTGCAGCAATTCTGCAATGGCACCTAGCATCGCGTGGTATGCAGCATGGTGTAAACGGCAATCTCTTCCCTTTGTCTCCAGACGCGTAAATTTTGTGTGATCTAGCATTGCCTGCCTTCCTTCTCGACATACCTATCCCATGACCCTCTGACGATAAATTAGCCGCCCATCACACGTCGCACAGCCTCGTTCGCACAGCACTTTTTGAATTTCCGCCCGCTACCGCACGGACAGGACTCATTGAGCCCTACACTTTTTACTGGTGTTTGTGCGTGCCGCTTCCCTCCAGCAATTTCAGCCAGTGGATGTGGTCGATCGTGTCTTTCCTGAGAAAGCGTTATCCGGAAAAGGCTAGTCACCAGCTCATCATCGATGTCAATTTGCAGTTGAGACCATAACGCATGCGCTTCCGTGGCGTATGCAACCAATGGGTCCATTTGCGCATAACCACGAAGACCAATACCTTCTCGGAGATAATCCATTACTTCCAAATGATGGAGCCATTTCCGATCCACGATGTACAGCAGTAACTTACGCACTAGTTCGGGCATCGACTCATAGCCAAACTCCTCAGCACGGCCGTCATAGGCTCGTGTCAAGCCATCCATGATATCGTCTACTAACGCATCTCGATACCGTGACTGGTGGAGCGCCGTGATGAAGTGCGCTTCATCACCGACGAAACCAGCGCTTTGCGCCTGATAATACGTCGGGAGTTGCGGGCACCGCTCCAGAAGACCATTCACCAATAACCGCATATCATAGGTTTCGTCATCCGTCGGCCTGCCGCCATATTGTGTGACTAATCTCTCCACGGTTCGGCGCATCATCGCAAACACCGTCGCATGCACCTCCTGGCCGGTCAGTGCCTCGCGGCGCCGTCGATAAATGGCGATACGCTGGTGATTCATGACATCGTCATATTTCAGCACTTGCTGACGCATCTCCCCATGCAGCGCTTCGACTTTCCGCTGTGCACCATCGACGAGCTTCTGTGCGGCCTTCATCGTCAAGGGATCCTGCTCCGGCCAGCCACGATCAAGCAAACCGATCCGATCCGGACCATACAGACGGATCACTTCATCCTCGAGTGACACGTAGAAGCGCGAGTGCCCGGGATCACCTTGGCGTCCTGACCGTCCGCGCAACTGATTATCGATGCGGCGGCTCTCGTGCCGTTCGGTGCCGAGAATCGCCAGCCCACCACGGGCAACCACTAACGCGTGATCTTGCTGGCACCGTTTTCGGGCTTCCGCCAAGATAGTTGCCTGTTGCTCCGGTGTGGCGGCTTCCGGATCGATGCCTTCCTTAGCAAAGATGGTTGAGACGCGCCCTTCCGGGGCACCACCGAGAATGATATCGACACCACGGCCTGCCATATTTGTCGCGATAGTGACGGTACTAGGACGCCCGGCTTGCGTTATAATGTGCGCCTCCTGCTCGTGATAGTTGGCGTTGAGCACCTGATGCGGTACCCCGTGCCGCAGGAGCAGCGCTAACCGATCTTGATCGCTGGTGAGCGCAATGCTTTCAGCTAAGGACGCGATATGTTGTGGATCAGTGGGCTGTTCCGGTGATCCGCATGCCCGCAGTACCCGAATCAGGGTTTCCGATTTAAGCTCTTCCAACCGTTGGAAGCAGAGTATCTCGGCGATCCGTTGAGTCTGTGCCGATGTCACGGTGGTCGAGTTCGCGATCACGTGCCCTAAGGTCTCCAATTCGTCCGTGAGCTGGGTGAGACGCACACAGCGCTGCTCTATACGGCGCTCCTCTTCCGGCGGCACGAGCCCAGGATACCGTTCGCTTTTCGCGAGTGCCGTGCCCAATTGCCTGCGTGCTCGATCTACCTGCCCGTGGCGTACCTGCAGCACCGCTCCAATCGCGGTCTGCTGTGCCGCTGTCAAAGTCGTCGTCTTCAGGAGACATCGATGCAGCACGGTCGCGAGCGCATACCGTTGCAGGAGCACCGGTGCCAATCGCTGACTCAGGCGCTCTGACATCTCGATGGAGCGTGTCCCCACCAGCACCGGTTGTTGGCGGCTCTCGCAGCGGAGGATTTCGCCGGTAATACCGCGCAGTTTAGCTTCCTCGGTCGCATAGATCACATCGGGAAGGTCTTGCCGTATCACCGGTCGATGTGTCGGGATCACGGCCACCGGAAGACCGTAGATCTTGATGAACTCCTGCTCTTCCGTCTTCGCGGTGCCGGTCATCCCGGAGAGCGTCTCATACAGACGGAAGAAGTTTTGGAAGGTAATCGTGGCAAGGGTTTGGTTTTCATTCTCGACTGTCACCCCTTCCTTCGCTTCGATGGCTTGATGGAGTCCATCTGAGTAGCGTCGTCCAAACATCAATCGCCCAGTAAATTCATCGACGATGATAACCTCACCATCTTGCACGACGTAATCGACATCGCGTTGGTAGCAGGCATGGGCACGCACCGCCGCGGTCAGACACTGCAGTACCGGCAAATGCTCGGCATCCGCAATGTTGCTGATCCCCAATGCACGTTCGAGACGCGCCATGCCGTCTTCAGTCAGGCTGGCCGTTTTGTGCTTGCGGTCCGCGCGATAATCGACGTCGGGACACAACCGACGAATGGCACGGTCGACGTGCCGAATCACGTCAGTCGGCTCATCGCCGGGCCCAGAAATAATCAACGGCGTGCGTGCTTCATCGACCAGAATGGAGTCAACCTCGTCAACGATGGCGAAGGCCAACTCGCGTTGCACCAATTCCTGCGCGTCGGTGGCCATATTATCGCGGAGATAATCGAAGCCTAATTCAGCATTGGTCGTATAGAGGATATCCGCCTGGTACGCCTCGCACCTGGAAACCCGGCGCATGGAGCCAGGGGCTGCCGGATCATACAGATAGGCCGGCAACTCCCCATCGCCGCGTCCTGCCTGAGTCATTCCGGTAGTCAAGCCGAGAAACGCATAAACGGCGCCCATGAGCGTGCCTTGGTAGCGCACGAGGTAATCATTCACCGTCACCAGATGCACACCGTGGCCAGTGAGCGCATGTAAATATAACGGTGCAGCCGCCACGAGGGTTTTCCCTTCGCCTGTTTTCATCTCGGCGATCATGCCCTGGTGCAGGATGATGCCGCCGATCAATTGCTCATCGAACAACTCCATATATTTTTCGACGATATAGGGATATCGCAGGTGTCGTAGACGGGCTTCCAGCGCTTCACGCTCTCTCACATTCACTATCATCTCTTTGCTCACTGTTGGGTCATCGATCTCTGTCGTCCCGAGGATCATGCGGTATTGCCGGCGTCCAAGGACACGCCAGGCCGACTCGCGCATAACCGCATAAGTTTCCGGCAGCAGGTCATCAAGCGAAGCCCCCTGCGCAAGGCGGATTTTGAACTCGCCGGTCATCGCCTGCAGTTGAAGATCGCTCATCGCCTCCATGTGCGAGCGTAACCCGGAAATTTCATCAACGCAGATCCGTGCACGTGACACATTGCGTTTTGTCTGATCGAACCAATCGGTGATAAATGACAACACTCTCGTATCTATCCTACTCTGCACCGATCTCTCGATGCGGGTCCGAGGATGACCGCCAGGTGAGATAGAACTGCTATCTGGTGAATGCGCTGGTGTCATCCGGTTACGGCCAAAAGGTGTCGGATCTGTGATGCACAGGTCTTCCGCAGTCTCCTTGTATGCCGCCACGGATATAGAAGGCCGGCAGTAAGATCAGCGAACTTATGGTGCATCAATGGCATCAGTGATTGAAGATTGATGCCTTTCCGACGGCAGCATGATGTAATCAGGCCGTTAGATACGACGGGGGACGAGCATGGATCGCGTAGCATGATGTGACAGTGAGCGCCGGAAGAGGAAATTCCGCACGGCGATGGAGCGAAACCAACGGGATCGGCGTTGAGTATTCCCACTGTTTCCCAGGCAATGCGGATTTCAACTTGCCGGTTTTCGAGCAGGGGATGGGCAACAGTAGGCGCTGTGCGGCAAACCGTTCAATGATACCAGTCCCACTGCTAACAGCGGTATCAAAATTGTCGCTGGTGACCCATGATGACAGCGACCCTTGTGAGGTATGCGAAGCAGGACCGATTATGCGCAATCCCATTAACGCATTGAGCATAAAGAGGCAGAGCATCACCTGCCCGACAAGCGGGAATGTGTGGTCTCTTCGCATGATCGCGAGACTGTTCGACATGATCCTCCAGTGAATTGCAAGTAACCGACCGAGCGTAAAATGTCACGCAGGCCTTATGATAACGATTAACAGATCACGGGCCCCTTCTCTTCTCCGGTACCTTGCGATACGCCCAGATCTTGTAACAGGCCATCTGTCACACGGTATATCCATCCATGTATCCATAATGGTTGCTGTCTGCACCAGGCCTGTTGTATGACCGGGGAGTGAATCAGCTGCTTGACTTGCTCCATGACATTCAGTTCGCAGAGACGATCCACGAGTTGCTCATGCGGCGCCAAACGCTTCAAGGCATCCTCATGTTTTTGGTAGAGATCGCGAAGATGGCCAAGCCAATGATTAACCAGGCTGTTCGAGGGAGGATTGATTGCCGCCTGAACACCGCCACATCCATAATGGCCGCAGACGATAATATGCTTCACCCGCAATACCTCGACGGCATACTGCACGACCGACATGCAGTTGATGTCGGTGTGGATGATTTGATTGGCCACATTTCGATGCACGAAGAGTTCACCGGGGAGCAGACCGACGATTTCGTTTGCCGGAACTCGGCTATCCGAGCAACCGATCCAGAGGTATTCCGGGGACTGTTGCTCAGCCAACCGCTGGAAAAAATCCGGGTCGGCATGCGTCATGCGTTTTGCCCAGTTTCGATTGTTGGCATATAACTGGTGTAGTTCTCTCATAACGAACCGATATCTCCTTATGTTCGATGAACAAGCAGACCTAACGAGCATCACGAGTCATTCCGTTATGGTGTGCTAATTTGCTGCTGGAGCTTTTGTAAACGCTCCGGCATGGGCGGGTGGGTACTGAAAATACATCCGAGCATCGGGTTTCCTGCACCTTTCAGTTGCGCCAGTTGATCCATGCGTTCCAGAATACGCAGCCCTCGTTTCGGATCATACCCGGCATTACGCATGAATTGCATTCCCAACGCATCGGCCTGAAATTCCACCGATTGGCTGAGTTGCATGCTTACCACCTGCTTCCCAAGTTTGGTGGCCAGTAGACGGATGACTTCACCGGACTGTCCTTGTCCTTCACCGCCTTCCGCGCCACCACCCATCAAGTCGACAGCCGTTTGGAGCAGTCCCGCGGAGCGGAGTTGTTCCGCGTAATGCTCCTCAACGACATGCGCCATCTCATGCCCCAGCACCAGTGCGATTTGATCCGGATTATTCTCGGTCAACTTCAGTAAACCATCGTAGAGATACACCTTACCGCCAGGCAAAGCTATCGCGTTCACCGTGCCTTCTGTCGTTCGTACTCCCCGGAAGCGCCATTCCCACCCGCTGCCTTGCGGTCCACGATACTGAGCAGGGAGCGCCTTCACCAGACGTGTGGCGGTGGCGTCGATGGTCGGGTCAACGAAGGCCTTCTGATCGATCCCCTCCTGCTTGGCGACTTCACGTCCTAACTGAATTTGCTCCTCGGGTGTCAACTTTAATATTCCCGGTGGCAGAGCGGGCAGACGCATGCCCTCCGGCAGTGGGATATTCTTCGGCAACTGTGATCCTATCCCACGCAATGCAGGTACGACCCAGGTCTTGGCACCCGATATGATGCCGGTCAGCACCAGGACGATCAGGACGGTCGCCAGCAGCAGGACGATGCCACAGCCGCACCCACACACTCGCAGCTTCTTTTTCAGTTTCCGCCCAATATAGGAGGCTTCACTCCGATAGCTTTCGTCTTCATCATAATGATCATGACGTCCCATCGCGCTTCCTTTCTTTGATTGTAAATCATCTGCGGAGTCGTTAATGTGCACCGACCATCGCTTCCAACCGTTTCACGCGTTCGACAATCGGCGGATGCGTCGAGAACAGGGAGAGCAGGCCGCCCCCCAGCAACGGATTCACGATATAGAGATGCGCGGTGCTTGGCTGGACATCAGCCGGCGCGAACGCTGCACCTTGTTCGAGTCGCTGTAATGCGGACGCCAGCGCCAGGGGATCACCGCTGATCCGTGCGCCGGATGCATCGGCTTGATACTCGCGTCCCCGCGAGATGGCCATCTGGATGATGGTCGCCGCGAGTGGCGCCACAATGATGGCCAATAATAAGCCGAGGATGGACGACCCACCCCCCTCTTCGTCTTCATTTGACCGTCCGAAGCCAAACAAGGCGGCCATCTGGGCGAGATTCGCCAGCATCATCACGGCGCCGGCGATCACCGCCGCAATCGTCGCGATGAGGATATCGCGGTGTTGAATATGTGCTAATTCATGCGCCAGCACCCCCCGCACTTCGCGGGGATTGAGCAACGCCATCAATCCAGTCGTCACCGCCACCGCGGCATGCTGGGGATCGCGTCCCGTCGCAAACGCATTGGGGGTCGGATCTTGCATCAGGTAGACTTTCGGCATGGGCATGCCTGATCGGCGTGTCAGTTCCGTGACGATCTGAAATAGCGCCGGTTCCTCGGCTTCGTCCACCTGCCAGGCCCGATTCATCCGTAACACCAGCGAATCGCTGAACCAGTAGCTGAACCCATTGAGAAGGATCGCCAGCACCAGCGCGATCACCATGCCAATCTGTCCCCCGATCAGCTTGCCGACCCAGACAAACAATACGGTCAATGCCGTTAGGAGGAGGAACGTTTTTACATAATTCATGGCACTTCTCCGTTGACGGTGATACTTCATGATTGGTCAGCGATGACCGCACCACGTAGCACCTAGATATCCTGTCGTTGCGTTTCGCACACGACTAGCATAGTGTCTCCCTGTTTGCGATGTGTGCGTGCTTGCAACCATTTCCCAATGACATAGAGCAGCACAATGAGAGCAGCGAGTCCACACGACCCCCAGGTCAGATTGCTCATTGCCTGTTGAAACGGTGGTGATTCAACGTCACCCCCGCTTTGGATCAATATTGTCATATCGTCCGCCATGATCAGGCCAAAAAACGTCAACACCGTGCACCAGAGAGCAGACCCGATCAGTGTCATCATGGCGAAGGTGTGAAATCGCATCTTGACGATCCCGGCAGGAATGGGGTTCAGATGACGGATGCCCGGCAATAAGCGCGCCAAGAAAATCCCCGCAGCACCATACTTCAGCACCCACTCCTCGGCATGTGTCATCTTCGCCTCCGTGATAAGCAGATACTTACCATAGCGAAGCAGTAATGGGCGCCCGATCCACCGCGCGATCCAATACATCAGTGACGCGCCCAGCAGTGATCCGGCGGTTCCCGCGATAATCACCAGACACGTCAAGAGGATGGCTCCCCCCCGCGCATGACTCTCCAGATATGCCGCGGGGGGGATGACCATCTCACTCGGAATGGGCGCGATGGTGCTTTCCAACGCCATCAAGACGACGACACCGAGTAATCCCCACTGGTCCAGCATCGCGAAATACCAATGCATGGTCGCCTGTATCGCCTCATGCATGATGCCTATCTCCCTTGTCACTGACGGAGCGGCTTAATCATCGCCGCCGATACCACCCAGCAGGTCGCCTAACCATGACCCACGTTTCTTACGCAGGGGACGTCCCTGCTGGTCGTATTGTGGCCGACGATGCTCGTCATCCTCGTCATCACGCTCGTCGTGGTTACCACGATGATCGACGGAACTGGGTGTTTGCGTCATGCGAGGACGACTCATGGTGCCAGGCTCAACGGTCTGGTTAACGCTACTCCCCACAGTAGCAGCCAATTCGATGATCTTCTCCAGTTCACCACGGTCGAGCCACACCCCCTTACATTCGGGGCAGATGTCGATTTCGACACCGTGCTTTTGGATGGCGCGCAATGGCGCGTCACAGACAGGGCATTTCATCATACTTCCTTTCATCATTATGCATCTCGCTGCATACTCGGCATACGATATGCATGCGTTGAGTATGTGCGCTTGTGGTCTGGCGCAATTCCTTCGTACTCCCCCAGTTATGTATTGCAACGGTAGTCGGGTATCTGCTTCCAGGCATAAGCGACGGACCACAGCAGTCGTGGCAGGGCGCCTTCATCGTCATCACGCTCTTCTTGGCGATTCTCGCTGCCCCCTTTTCCGCGCTCGCTCCCACCCTCTGACTCACTTGGCGCCGGACATCCCACGAGGAGGCATGTCAGTCCTCCTATGCCGCCATGATCATGACTACGTGACGGTCTGCCTGGATTTCCGCGACCACTTCACGACTTCAAACCATAACACGCTCACTAGACCTGCCAGGATACAGACCAATATTTCGCCGGTGCTCATGCGCATCAAGCTAAGCAATTTAGAAAAGAACGGGACGTAGAGCATGACTCCGACGAACAGGACGACACCACCGATCACCCACCACATTGGGCGATTCGACGAACGCAAGGTGGCGAATAGACTTCGTGTCCAGGAGACATTGGTGATGATGAGCGCCAGGTTGGCCACCATCAAGGTCGTAAACGCCATCGTGCGTGCTGCATCGCCATGTTGCGTCACCAGCCGTCCCACCGCAAAAACCAGCAGGCTGACGGCCAACGCGCACACACCTTGGATTAAGCTCCACCAGACTGTTGGTCCATTAAAGAGCGATTCCTGCGCTGAGCGCGGTGGACGAGCCATCACATTGGCTTCTTCCTGTTCCGCCTCAAAGACCGTAGAGCACGACGGATCGATAATTAACTCCATGAGTACGATATGTATCGGCAACAGGATCAGTGGCCATCCCAGCAACACGGGAATCAACGATAGGCCGGCGATTGGCACATGGATGGCGAAGATATACGCCATGGCTTTCCGCAAATTGTCGAAGATGCGGCGGCCCAACCGGATAGCGGCTACGATGGAGGAAAAATCGTCATCGAGCAGCACCAGACCTGCGGCTTCCCGGGCGACATCGGTACCGCGGCCGCCCATGGCCACGCCAATATCCGCCGCCTTCAGCGCAGGCGCATCATTGACCCCATCACCGGTCATCGCAACGACTTCACCATTCGCTTTCAACGCCTGCACTAAGCGAAGCTTCTGTTCGGGTACGACTCGCGCAAACACGTTGACTCCGGTGATGCGCTGCTGGAGTTCCGCCGGAGATAACGTGAGTAACTCATCACCTGTGATGACGCGATCCGGATTGGGCAATCCGATTTGTGTGGCGATATTTCTGGCAGTCGCTGGGTAGTCTCCGGTGATCATCACTACGCGAATGCCGGCGTTTTCGCATTCACGAATTGCTGCCGGCACCGACGGACGCACCGGATCAATCAGACCAATCAACCCGACGAAGTGAAAGTCGAAATCATGCTGGGCGCTTGGTAAATCTGCCGCCTCGGTGAAGGAGGCCTGGGCCACACCCAGGACACGTAGCCCTTGATTCGCCAGGATTTCAATCTGTTCCGCAAGCTGCGCCTGCTGAGCCTCCGTGAAGTGGCAGAGATCGGCAATAGATTCGGGCGCCCCTTTTGCCGCGATGATATAGTCCCGTCCATCGGGAGATCGCCAGACGTGCGACATCGCCAACAGCTCTTTCGACAGCGGATACTGGTGGACTAACGACCAGTCGTCGTGAAGATGCTCGGTGTGGACAAGGTAGGCATCACCGAACTGATGAAAGGCTTTCTCCATCGGATCGAACGGGTCACGTTGGCTCGCCAGGATGCCGTATTCGACCAGGGAGTGAAATGCATCCGGTAACGTCGGTGGCGTGCCGTCCGGTGTCAACAGCAGTTCGCCTGGCACCGAGAGGGCGCCCACCGTCATCTGGTTGAGCGTCAGGGTGCCGGTTTTATCGACACAGAGGACGGTCGCCGATCCTAATATCTCGACGGCCGGCATGCGACGCGCCAGCACACGTTTTCGTGAAATGCGCCAGGCGCCCAGTGCCAGGAAAATCGTCAGGACAACGGGGAATTCCTCCGGCAGTAACGACATGGCCAGTGCCACACCCGCGAGCACGCCATGCAACCAGTCACTGCGCATCAACCCATACGTCAGCGCGACCACGGCACTCAGGATTCCACCAGCAATGGCCATCACACGCACCAGACGTGTCGTTTGCCGCTGCAATGCCGTGTGCTCAGGTTCGAGTGTTTGGAGCGACTTCCCGATCTTCCCGATCTCTGTCTGGATGCCCGTGTGCTGAATTTCCAACAACGCCTGGCCTTGCACGACCAGTGTGCCGGAATAGACAAACGGCTCGTCATCTCCGCCGGGACGTTGACGCTCGACATGCCCGTCCCACTCACTTTTTCGGACGGGGACCGATTCACCGGTGAGGAGAGATTCGTCCACGGACAAGTTGATTGACGACAGCACCACCCCATCGGCTGGGATACGATCACCCTCCGACACCAGTACTGCATCACCGCGCACCACCTCGCGTCCAGGAATACGTAGCTCTTCACCGTCTCGCACCACGCGAGCGCGCGGGCTGGACAAATTCTGGAGCGCTTTGAGTGCATTTTCGGTTTTCCGCTCCTGATGCAAGGTGATCCCGATAATCACAAAGACGAACCCCAGCAGCAATAATGCCTCTTGCAGGTCACCGAGCAGCAGGTAAATCCCGCCTCCCGCGAGTAACAGGAGGAACATCGGCTCGCGTATAACCTCAAGCGCAATCGTGACCAGATGACGCGGTTTGGCGGACGGCAGTTCATTCGGGCCTTCAGCCTGCAGGCGCCGTGCCGCTTCATCGTGCGGTAATCCCGTAATCTCGTGTGAACCGAATCGTTGTTGCACGTAAAACTCCTACACTGAGGAAGCGATCTCTTCACCGTTAGAAGAGGACGGCTATGCCGCTCACTCCACGGTGGCGCTTCCCGATCTTCTCATCTCCGTGCCACGCCCACGGAGGCCTCCCGTCAAATCTGGGTCCGCATGATTTCTTGATACGCATCCAGCACCTTGTTTCGCACCTGCAGGCCGAAATTAAAGGATAAGCTGGCTTGCTCCATGGCGATCATCGCTTGATGGACATTTTCGATCTGGCCGGTCGCGACTTGCTCAACGAGATTGCTTGCATTCTGCTGGAGCCCATTGATATGCTCAACGGCTTGCGACAACTGCTCGCCAAAACTCGCGCCGGCGGGCTGACCGGTCGCCGGCGATTCGACCTGCCGTTGGATCTGTTGCGGTGACGACACCGCGGATGTCATCGCATCGATATGCATGCGTTACCTCCATTCAGTCGTGAAAGGACAGAATGCTATCCACGCCCCTCTTTAATCGCATTGCGCAGTCCGGTAATCCGCTCGGAGAGGAAACGGGCGGTCACCTCATACTGGAGTGTATTCTCCGCGAGGGTCACCATCTCGCGGTCGATGTTGACGTTATTGCCATCCGGGCGACGAGCACTCTGCACGTCATCGCTGATGGCCGGTGTCACGCCCTGGAATGCAGAGAGTTGCTGATCTGGGTGCACATCCGCACGACGCATGATATCCAGGAGTTCACCTTCAAACGACACCGTTTGACGCGTGTAGCCTGGTGTCTCGGCATTGGCAATGTTATTCGCTAGCGCGCGTTGTCGTGTGGCGGTGCCATCCAACACTTTAGTAAGGATCAGGTTGGTCCGATTCATAAACAGATCGGTCATCGGGGTACCCCTTAGTTCAGATACACATCAGGCCATGATCAATGCTACCGAGACCATGGTGTAGTGGTGCAGTAGTGTGACTATTCCAGTTCGGGTGTCTTTGCTGGGACCGACATCGCGGTCTGTCATGATATGATGGAGCTTCGAACATGATCTCCCAGGTAAGACGACCGATTTCATCTGCCAGGGAAGAGCATGGTGAACCTGCCGCAGAAGGGGCATAAGGGTTGTTGTGCTGGAATCATGAGCGCATTCATGACGAAAGCACGGACTACGAAGGCACGTCTGCGAAACCCCTTCATTCGGTTGAGGCGTCGATCATGACACCATGGGGGTTAGGCAGTTTCCGGGGGTTGGAAGATGACCAGAGCGAGTTGTAGGGGCGACATCATCATCGAGGTGACGATACCCCGTGGTTGAGGCATCTGCAGTGAAGCCGGTGTTGTCGTCACCAGTTGCTGTTCATCGAGATCATCGAGGTCGACATGTTCACAGATGGGAGGCGGTGAGTCATGGGAGGCATGATATGGCAACACGATAGCACTCATGGCGACCACTAATGCGCACACGAGCCCA
>Ga0172368_10004200_pt1 | contig 16818 bp, 12 predicted proteins | sample Lak11m_FD_114540 | JGI IMG/M metagenome (GOLD analysis project Ga0172368, IMG submission 114540) | Freshwater microbial communities from Kabuno Bay, South-Kivu, Congo - kab_022012_11m | ecosystem: Environmental > Aquatic > Freshwater > Lake | place: Democratic Republic of the Congo: South-Kivu...
GAAATCACTCCGGCCCAACAGGAAAACCTGGTCAGGATACTGGATGCCCTTCGTATCAAACGCTTGCAGGGAACGCTGGAAGCCCTGGAATGGGATCTGCGTGGATGGGCCTACGACCCGGTTGATCCGGATTACAAGGCCACAGTGTATTTTTTTGCCGAAGGAATTCCCCTGGGAATGACTGAGGCGAATGAATATAGGGGCGATTTGAAAGAAGCCGGACTGGCCAATGGCCAATGTGCGTTTACCTGGCGAAATATGTCTTTCAAAGGGCTGAGTGTTCTCAGGGCAGGCCACGCTATCCGGGCTTTTTTTGATATTCAGCGGCAACGGGAACTGGCTGGCAAACCCATCAAACTGACCCATGAAGCCATCGATAGACTCTGGCTGGCCGTTCTGGATCCGGAACGAACCGACATTGATCTGCACACAAAAATCAGCCTGCTGAAGGAATTACTGCGGTACATTGCCGGCAAAAGCAAGGAATCCCGTTTGCGTTTCAATCGGGTCTATTTTTGCGTATTACGGTATTGTGCATGGCTTTATCTGTTTGGAAACTATTCTGCCCTGATTACACTTCTGGATGATGAAATAATATTATTCCGAAGGAAGTATTTATTGCCGACATTTGAATTATTGCTTTACCGGGTATTCAGTTTATGGTCGCTGCAACGTCTGGATGCCGAAACCATGGATATCTTTGAGGATGCCATGTACAAGGCCATACAGCCCATTGAAGAATCCGGTGATACATTGCCTGAATCACAAACAGACAGTGAAAACTCTTCGGAACTGGACAGGGAATCCAAACAGTCACTGGAACTGGAGCTGGGCGGAGTGAACACAAGTCTTTCCGGAATCCACCAAGCAGAACAAACCCGAAACTGGTACGAAAACAGGGTAAAGGACAGTTGCATAGAAAACTTCAATCAGGTCATGGCCATGTTTTATACGGATCGCCAGCAAAACCGGGATCAGTATGGGGTCACGAACCGCTATGTAAGGATCATGGCCAAATGCCTGGCACAGGTGTATGGTGATTACGCGCTGGCCGTGAATTTCATTGGTATTTTCAGCCGGGATACTGATATCGAGAAAGATACGGAATTCTATGCCCTGTCCGGACGTATTCATCAAATTCTGGGTATGAATTACGAAGCCCTGCAATACTACTTACAGGCTGTCCGCAAAGGTTCACAATCCTGGCAGGTACACCATGAAGCTGCCCTGCTGTACAGTTTGCTCTGCAAAAACCGGCTCGATTTATACCGTCACAAATACCGGGAAGTGACCGGTTTACTCATTGATGGCCTACGCTTGAATCCGCAACAATCGGCCGGCTACAAGGTGGCTGAAAACTTTTTCCGGGAATGGCTGGAAACCTCGGTACGTTATACCCGTCAAGTGGCTGACCTGAGTGATCCAGAGGATGCTGTACGTCAACGTACCCAGGACATGGAAGCAGTCGCTGACTCGCTGGCAAGGGTATACAGGATTCATCGGGAAAACGCCATATCCGAGAGTTACATTCGCTGTAAAGGACAGTATAATGCTATAGTATTTGTCGGTTCACAGGCTCTTTGGCAGTGTTTTTACTACCGCATCAAACAGAAGTTGGATCATGCCAGGATATTGGGATTTAAAACTCACTACATTGACATGAACGAATTGTCAAAAAAAACCTGGAAAAATGAACTTGTTTATGGCGATATACTCTACCTTTGTCGTATGCCTGCCATATTTGAAATAATGGAAATGATAAGTTATGCCAGAAGCATTGGAGTACCGGTCATTTACGACATCGACGATCTCGTTTTCGATGCACGGCATTTCCCGTCTCCCCTGGCATCTTATGCCGGAACCATCAGCAAGGACTTGCACCTGCATCTGCGTCTCGACAATCCGTTTCACCGGGTCGCCCTGAAACAGGCCGACTTGATTACCTGTTCTACCGAACCACTGGCTAAACAGATTCGTGCGATCGACGGATTACGGGGAAAGGTGTTGGTATACCCCAATCTGTTGAGCAAGGAACTGGAAATACATGCCCTGCACCACAAACCAGTCAACCGGAAGGATCGCCAGCCAGATAGCATCGAGATATTCTACGGCAGTGCTACCAAGGCTCATAAACAGGCTTTCTATGAAATACTTTGTCCTGCCCTGGCCGTAATATTAACCAGTCATCCGGAAACCACACTGACCCTGATCGGGTATTTTACCCTTCCCGAGCAACTTTCCGGCCTGGTTGACCGGATCAAATTGTTGGAGCCATCGCCCAATTATATGGGTTACATCAATAAACTGCGGCTGGCTGACATTAACCTGGCCATCCTGGAACAGGATACCTTTACCGACTGCAAAAGCGAACTTAAATGGTTTGAAGCCGCTGTATTTGGTATTCCCTCCGTTGTCACACCGACTGCCACCTACCGAACCGTACTGACCGAAGAAAACAATGTACTGTTTGCAGAGGATACCGGTGCCTGGATTACCCAGTTGAAACGACTGGTGGAGTCCGCAGAACTCCGCCAGCAACTGGGAGAGCGGGCCAGGGCGTATGCCCTCGAGCATTACCGAACGGAAATCGGGGTGGAATGCCTTCAACACGTGCTTGGCCATCGCACAAAAGCACTTGCCACTACCCGCTTGCGTCGAAAGATACTGTTCGTCAATGTCTATTTCGCGCCGCAATCGGTCGGTGGAGCCACCCGCATCCTCGAATCGCATGTTCGTTACCTGCTGGAACGATACCCGGACGATTTTGAAATTCACGTCTTGACTACCGAATATGACCCGGCACATTGGCTGCCCTATTCAGTCGAACAATATGTCTACGGTCAGGCTACCGTGACCAAACTACGCATACCGGCGCGGGACTGGGCTGATTACGAGGACGAAAAAATACACGCCTTTTGCCTTGAATATTACCGGCGCAATGCCTTTGATCTCATTCATTTCCATTCCATTCAGGTGCTGACGGCCTCGGTGGTCGATGCAGCACGGGAGATGAAAATTCCCTATCTGATTACCCTGCACGATGGCTGGTGGTTATCCCGTTACCTGTTTTTGATGGACGAAAAGGGTAATGCCATCGATCCGGCTGATCCTTTTTCCGGGAGTAATGCCGAACACGATGACCTGTTGTGGTTACTGGAGCGCAGAAACCGGCTGTACCGCTGTCTTGAAGAGGCCCATACCGTACTGGCCGTTTCCGAAAAATTCAGACAACTGCACGAGGAGGCCGCGCTTTCGGCCCATCTCAAAACCAACGAAAATGGAATCGAACCCTTTACCATCCTGCCACGCCAACCGACTGTCAGTGGCAAGGTACGGATCGCCCACATCGGCGGCACAAGCCGACACAAGGGCTTCAACCTGTTACGCGAGGTAATCAGCCGGGGCCACTTTACCCGCTTTGAGGTAATGGTCATTGATCTGGCTCTGGAACCCGGAGAAACCTATCGGGACCATTGGGGAACCACTCCGGTGCAATTCAGGGCGAAAGTCAAGCAGTCGGAAGTCAACGGTCTTTACAGCCAGATGGACGTACTCATCGCCCCCTCACTGTGGCCGGAAAGCTACGGTCTGGTGGTTCGTGAAGCCTTGTATGCGGGCATTTGGGTGATCGCCTCGAATCGCGGGGCGGTAGGTGATGCCATCACACCCGGAGTCAATGGCCGGGTCGTAGATGTCTCTGATGCGTCCGGGTTGATGGATGCCTTGCAGGAAATCGAGGCAGCACCCGAACAATTCACGTTTCAGCGCGAGTCGGTCATACCCAGGGCGGCAGCCGAACAGGCCGAAGAGTGTGTACAGCACTATCGTGGCATCCTGCAGGCCACCCACATCCCGTCCGCTGCATGAACCGGCTTCTACACGAAACCCGCCCCCTGATCATGGGCATCCTCAACATTACGCCCGACAGTTTTTCCGATGGCGGTGACTGTCTGGATCCGGAAATCGCCCTGCACCGTGCCCGCACCCTGATCGCAGAAGGTGCGGATCTGCTGGATATCGGGGGAGAATCCACCCGCCCCGGGGCTGACCCGATACCGGCAGAGGTGCAGATGCAGCGGGTTTTGCCGGTCATCCGGCTGCTTAGAAAACATGTGCCGTCTGATTGCCTGTTAAGCATAGACACCACCCGTAGCGAAGTAGCGGCGGCTGCCGTGGCTGAAGGGGTCGATATCGTCAACGATGTCTCGGCGGGCACTGATGACCCGGCGATGCTGCAACGGTCGAGCGAATGGGGATGTCCCATCATTCTCATGCACCGTTTGGGCAAGGATTCCAGAACCATGCAGGACGCACCCCATTACGAGCAGGTCACGACCGAAATCAGGGCTTATCTGCAAGCCCGGGCCCGACAGGCCGAACATCTGGGTATCCGGCCTGAAAACATCATCCTTGATCCCGGCATCGGCTTTGGCAAACGGCGGGAAGATAATCTGGAACTGATCGCCCGGCTGGAAAGTATCGTCAGCCTGGGTTATCCGGTTTTACTCGGAGCCAGTCGTAAGCGGTTCATGGGAGCCATCTGTCAGGAAACGGACCCCAAACAACTGGTGGGGGCTACCGTGGCCACGACGGTACTGGGGGTCATGCAGGGCGTGCGCATTTTTCGGGTACATGATGTCAAACCCAACCGCCAGGCAGCCGATGTGACCCGTTGCATCATCGGTAATCGCTGGCTGCCTGCACAAGCCGGGACGAATCAGGTCTGATTCGCAGACCGGTCAGCCCTTGTGTGCGGGAAGCGGCTTTTTTTATTCCAGGTTTAATTCAGATGATCAATAACTTTCTGCTGATACTCGTATCCATCGTAGGCATTGTAGTACTGGATGAGGATCCCAGTGGGGTGTCCCTTCAGGAATGGGTGTTTTTTGGTGTCATGATTTATGCCGCCCTCGGGTTTTACCGGGAGTATATGGAGCGGCACAAGCAGTAAATCGTCAGGCAGCAGGACTACCCACCCATGTTACTACAAAACTATTTTGCCACCGCACCGGCCGGGCTCGAACTGTTACTGGTCAGCGAACTGGAAGCCCTGGGGGCGCGTCAGGTCAGGGAAGCCCGGGGCGGGGTTCATTTCGAGGGTACACAGCGAACAGCCTGTCTGGCTTGCCTCTGGTCCCGTCTGGCCAACCGGATTTTACAACCCCTGATCCGGTTTCCGGCAGCCGATGCCGATGCCCTTTACGCCGGGGTTCGACAGATCGACTGGCATGAACACCTGGACACGGCAGCCACGTTTGCGGTGGATTTTGTCAGTAGCCGTTCGGCCCTGACCCATACCCTCTACGGTGCCCAACGGGTGAAGGACGCACTTGCCGATCAGTTCCGGGCGCGTTACGGCTCGCGGCCCTCGGTGGACACCGCCAGACCGGATCTGCGTATCAACGTGTATCTGGATCGGGATCAGGCCACAGTCAGCATCGACTTGTCGGGTGATAGCCTGCACCGGCGCGGCTACCGGCTGGACGGCGGCCAGGCTCCCCTCAAGGAGAACCTGGCTGCCGCCTTGTTGCTACGGGCCGGCTGGCCCGCCGTGGCCGCCGAAGGCGGTAGCCTGATCGACCCGATGTGCGGCTCGGGCACCCTGCTGATCGAGGCAGCCTGGATGGCAGGTGACCACGCACCGGGGCTACTGCGCGAATATCAGGGATTTCTGGGCTGGAAACAGCATGATGCCGCCCTGTGGCAAGCCCTGAAGGAGGAGGCCATCGAGCGTGCCCGTGCAGGTCAGGCACGCATACCGGTCATTGCCGGATACGACGTGGATGCCCGGGTGATCCGCATGGCTGGGGATAATATCGAGCGGGCAGGCCTGAGTGACCGGATTGGCATCGAATCGCGTCCGGCCACGACCCTCCGCCCGGTCACTTCACCGGGACTCATTCTGGTCAACCCGCCTTACGGCGAACGTCTGGGCGATGAGGAACAACTGACAGGCCTGTACACCGATTTTGGTGCGAACCTGAGGCAGCATTTCCAGGGCTGGAAGCTTGGCGTTTTCACCGGCAACCCCGAACTGGCCTTCAAACTGGGGATTCGGGCACTGCGCCATTACCGGCTGTATAACGGCCCGATCGACTGCCGGTTATTTAATTTCGAGATAACCCCTGAACGTTTTTTCACGCCCAGAACCGCAGAGGCACCAGTACAGTCAGCGGAGCCGCCGCAGCCCTGGGTGAGCCAGGTCAGGCAGCGAATCCAGGAAACCGGGGGAGCAGACATGTTTGCCAACCGTATCCGCAAAAACCTGAAGCATCTGGGACGCTGGGCCCGGCAACAGGGCATCACCTGCTACCGCCTGTACGATGCCGACCTGCCGGAATATGCAGTGGCGGTGGATATCTATCAGGGAACACCCTGTCAGGTCATGGTGCAGGAATATGAAGCACCCGCCAGTATTGATCCCCGCAAGGCGGAGGCGCGGTTGATTGATGCACTGGCGGCCTTGCCGGACGCGCTGGGGCTTCCGCTGGAACAGATTCATTGCAGGGTACGACGCCGTCAGAAAGGGGGGGCCCAGTATGAAAAGCTGGCAGAAGCCGGACGTTTTCATGCCGTGTCCGAGGGCGGCCATCTTTTTTGGGTCAATTTCGGGGACTATCTCGATACCGGCCTGTTTCTGGATCATCGAATGACCCGGCAACGGTTACAAAGCCTCGCACGCGGGCGGCGGTTCCTCAACCTGTTTGCCTATACGGGCAGTGCTACTGTCTATGCCATCAAGGGGGGTGCCGTATCCACCACGACCGTGGATCTGTCCAGAACCTATCTCGACTGGGCCGCCCGCAACCTGGCCCTGAATGATCTCGGCGGTTCACAGCATGAATTGATACAGGCGGATTGCCTCGAATGGCTGGATGAAGCCCGCCACCTGCGACACCAGTACGATCTCGTCTTTCTGGATCCGCCAACGTTTTCCACCTCCAAACGCATGGAAACAACGCTCGACATTCAGCGGGATCATGTCCATCTGATCAGGCGTGCCCTGCGCCTGCTATCACCGGATGGCCTGCTGATCTTCTCTACCAATTGCCGGAAGTTCAGGTTTGATGCCGAAAGTCTCCCCAACGTCCTCGTCAAAAACATCAGCGAGGAAACCCTGCCCCGGGATTACGCCCGCAATCCCCGGATTCATCAATGCTGGGAAATCCGCTGATTCGTGCCGGGGCGAACAATTTTCGCTTTCGGCTTGACCGGATGACTTTTCTCAAACAAAATCCCCCGCCCGAAGAAACTGACCGTCAATCAACGGTGACGGTTACTTCGGGCCCTACTCAGGGTTGGGATATCCTGTGCGCCTCTCAATCATGATGTCAAACATAAAACAACCCACTCGACCGCACTGCGGTTGCCGCTATCCTTATCCGGTGTCTTGACCGGAGCTTTCTGCGGAGAACATCGATGACAAGTGAAGTCGTTGATAACGACAAACGCCGTTTCCTTACCCAAACGGCAACAGTAATTGGGGCTGCGGGGGCCGGTCTGGCAGCCATTCCCTTTATTTACTCCATGCGTCCCAGTGCCAGGGCAGAAGCTCTCGGGGCACCGGTCGAGGTGGACATCAGCAAACTGGAACCTGGTCAACTGGTGCGGGTGTTGTGGCGAGGCAAACCTGTCTGGGTGCTGCGTCGCCCTGAAGAGGCACTGACATTGCTTCCCAAACTGGATAACCAGTTGCTCGATCCCCGCTCAGAGGATTCGGTACAACCGGATTCCAGCCGCAATCCGCATCGTTCCATCAAACCCGGGGTCTTCGTGGCTTTGGGCGTGTGTACCCACCTGGGTTGCTCGCCCTCGTATCGGCCCGAAGTGGCTCCGGCTGATCTGGGAGCAGACTGGCAAGGCGGTTTTTTCTGTCCCTGCCACGGTTCACGTTTCGATCTGGCCGGTCGGGTCTACAAGGGGGTTCCGGCTCCCTCCAATCTGGAGATTCCTCCCTACCGGTATGTCAGCGATGCACGCATCGTCATCGGTGAGGGAGACAAGGGGTAAACATCATGGCTAACGAAAAAACCAAAGCCTTTCTGGCCTGGCTGGATGCGCGTCTTCCGGTTATCGCCTTCTGGGAGTCACAACTCACCCGGTATTACGTTCCCAAAAATTTCAACCTGCTGTATTTTTTTGGCTCGCTGGCCCTGTTGGTACTGGTCAACCAGATACTGACCGGCATCTTCCTGGCCATGCACTACAAGCCGGATGCCCTGCTGGCCTTTGACTCGGTCGAGTACATCATGCGGGATGTACAGTGGGGCTGGCTGTTGCGCTACATGCACTCGGTCGGTGCCTCGATGTTCTTCATTGTGATTTACCTGCACATGTTCCGAGGCATTTTCTACGGCTCGTTCAAGCAACCGCGTGAATTGCTCTGGTTGTTCGGCATGGTGATTTTCCTCCTGCTGATGGCAGAAGCCTTCATGGGCTACCTGCTGCCCTGGGGGCAGATGTCTTACTGGGGGGCACAGGTCATCATTTCACTGTTCGGAGCCATTCCCGTCATTGGTGAAGACCTCGCAACCTGGATTCGGGGCGACTTCGTCGTGGCCGATGCCACCCTGAACCGCTTCTTTGCCTTGCATGTCATCGCGGTACCCCTGGCCATCCTCATGCTGGTGGTATTGCACCTGGCGGCCTTGCGCACCGTGGGTTCGGGTAATCCGGACGGGATCGACATCAAGAAACTCAAGGATGCCAGCGGCATTCCGCTCGATGGCATTCCGTTTCACCCCTATTACACGGTCAAGGATCTGGTCGCGGTGGGTATCTTCCTGTTCCTGTTTGCCTTCATGGTTTTTTACCATCCGGAAGGCGGCGGTTATTTTCTGGAAGCACCCAATTTTGAACCGGCCAATCCGCTGAAAACGCCGGAACATATCCAGCCAGTCTGGTACTTCACACCGTTCTATTCGATATTGCGGGCCATTCCCAGCAAACTGGGAGGCGTACTGGCCATGGGTTTGTCCATCGTCCTGCTGTTCTTTTTGCCATGGCTGGATCGCTGCCCGGTACGCTCGGTTCGCTACCGGGGTTATGAATTCAAGATCGCGCTGGCTCTTTTCGTGGTCAGCTTCATCGGACTAGGGATACTCGGCGGCAAACCGGTAACCCCGGACAATACGTTCTGGGCACGGGTGTTTTCGCTCGGATATTTCGGCTTTTTTCTGCTGATGCCCTGGTATTCACAGCGCGAGGTAACCTTGCCGTTACCGGAGCGTCTGAGGGCTCCCGTGCTGCCACTGGAGGAACGCGAAGGCTGGTTCTGGCAGACTTTGGCCCGGTTATGGCGGTCGATTCAGGCCAGTGAAGCGTACCGCTCCACTTGTGTCTGGATGGAAGCCACGTGGCAGAGAATCCAGGCCTGGCTCTGCCTGCAACTGCAACGACTGTGGATTCAGATCAATCAACGCCTGAGTGCGAGCGACAAATATCAGTCACTGCGGGCGTGGCTGAAAACGGTACGGGGGAAGCAAGAATGAAAAAAATAATGGCTTTTCTGGCCCTGATTCTGGTTGCGTTATCCGCCCCGGGTCAGGCATCTGAATCCGCAGGTCTCAGTCCGGTGGAACTGGATGTTTTCGATCTGGCTGCGGTTCGACGCGGTGCCACGGTTTATGCCAATTACTGTTCCGGTTGCCATTCACTGTCCCGGATACGCTACTCCCGGATTCAAAAAGATCTGAACCTGACTGAAACGGACATGCGTAACGAATTCATGCTGGGTGATGTCAGGATTCACGATACCCTCAAATCAGCCCTGAGTCCGGTTGACGGGGAAAGCATGTTTGGTGTGGCACCACCGGATTTGTCGCTGATCGCCCGTTCCCGCGGGGTCGACTGGGTTTATGCCTACCTGAAGGGCTTCTACGCAGATCCTTCGCGTCCTCTGGGTGTAAACAACATTGTGGCGGAAAATATAGCCATGCCCAACGTATTCTGGGGGCTTCAGGGTATCCAGGAGCCCATCAGGAGTCAGGTTCACGGTGAAAGCGTGGTAACCGGCCTCAAACTGGTCAAACCCGGCAGTCAAACGGTGACCGCATTCGACCAGACCGTCAGGGATCTGTTGACGTTTCTGGCCTATGTAGCAGAACCCGCCCAGTTACAGCGCCTGCCGCTGGGAAAATATGTTCTGTTTTTCCTGCTTGTTTTGACTGTCGTTTTCTATCGGCTCAAGAAAGAGTACTGGAAGGAACTGCACTGAACAGGAAAATAAAACCATGACACCCATGAAGCCCTATCTCATCCGGGCGGTTTATGACTGGATAGAGAACAACCATTGTACGCCCTATTTACTGGTCAATGCCGAACAGGAGGGTGTCTACGTACCGGTTCAGTTCATCGAGGCGGGTCGTATCGTTTTGAATATCGGCGGGCGGGCCGTGCAAGGACTGAATCTGGGTGATACCCACATCAGTTTTTCTGCCCGCTTTGCCGGCAAACCCATGAATGTGGAATTTCCGGTTCGGGCCGTTCTGGCCCTTTATGCCCATGAAAATGGCCGGGGAATGGTGTTTGATGCTGACCAGGAAAACGATGACGAACCGCCTCCCCGGGCAGAGCCACCTGTGCCGCCCCGGCCACCGGTTCGCAGAAAACCGGTTCTCAAAATCGTGAAGTGATCCTTTATCCCCCTTATCAATGCGAGTAGATGTGCCATGTCGAAAAATCCTGGATTTATGACTGCCCTGATCATCCTGATGGCAGTGACCCGTTTCCATTACGGGGAGGGCCACGAAAACTGGCCGGATGCGTCCCTGGCGGTTTTTTTTCTGGCCGGTTACCTGTCGTCCCGTTTTGCTAACCTGACCGGTTTGCTGGGTCTGGCTGTCGGCATCGATGTACTGGCGGTTACGGTGGGTGGTGTCAGCAGTTATTGCCTGACACCGGCTTATGTTGCATTGCTGCCAGCCTATGCCGGAGTCTGGATGGCCGGAAATTTTTGCCGCTTCAGGCAATGGTTCCTTTTCAATCCTGCCCTGGCCGGATTTCTGCTGCTGGCCTGTACAGGAGCCTTTCTGATCTCGGAAGCCGCATTCTATTATTTTTCCGGCCTGATACAGCCGGATATCCTGCATTACGCTGAGGGCATGATCCGCTATTACCCGGCTTATGTTGTGCCCAGCCTGATCTACGCAGGCAGCTTGCTGCTGGCGAGGCATGTACAGGTTAGCCGGGGCTATGCTTCCGCCCCAACCTGAGTCAATCCTGCCCGGGTGTCGGGCATCCCGCCCGCTTCATGGCTGTACCGGGTTTTCCCGTTTTTGCCGGGCTTTCTTTCCAACTGAATCAATCAAGTAACCGCATGGATTATTCCACTCTCCCTCAAACCGTGACCGACCTGGAAACCGACTGCCTGATACTGGGGTTTCATGCCAAACGCAAACTGCTCCCGGAAGCAGCCCGGGTTGACGAAGCCTTGCAGGGCTTATTGACCCGCTTGCTCAAACGGGACGGCCTGGAAGGCAAGCCGGGTGATGTGTTGCTGGTCAACCATGTTCCGGATTCGACCCATCAGCGCATCCTGCTGGTGGGTTTGGGTAAAAAAGAGGCCGTCAATCCTGCCAGTTACCGCAAGGCAGTGGCAACGGCAGCCCGCATTGTTCACGATTGCGGAGCCAAACACGCAGTCAGCCTGCTGCATGAGGCGGTCATCCCCGGCCATGAGGCGGACTGGGCCGTGCGCCAGGCGGTGGAACTGTTTGAAGCCGCAGCCTACAGGTTCACCCGCCTTAAAAAGGAAGAAGATGCCAGGCCGCGTCGCCTGCACAAACTCCAGTTTCCCTGTGCCGAATCCAGCAACGTGTCATTCAGTGAGGCTATCCGGCTGGGTGCGGCCATCGCGCACGGCATGAATATGGCCAAAGACCTGGCGAACCTGCCAGGCAATGTCTGTACCCCGACCTACCTGGCTGAGCAGGCCGAACAGATGGCTAGACACAAAAAGCTCAAGGTTAGAATCCTGAATGAATCCGATCTGGAAGAACTGGGCATGAATGCCTTTCTTTCCGTCTCCAAAGGCAGCGAACAACCGGCCAAACTGATCGTCCTGGAGTACAACGTCGGCGGCAAGGGTAAACCCGTGGTGCTGATCGGCAAGGGTCTGACTTTCGATGCCGGCGGGATTTCGCTGAAACCAGCCGCCAACATGGATGAAATGAAATATGACATGTGCGGTGGGGCGGCGGTGCTGGGCACCCTGTCAGCGATTGCGGAACTCGACCTGCCCATCCAGGTGGTAGGGCTGGTTCCTGCCTCCGAAAACCTGCCGGATGGGCGGGCCAACAAACCCGGCGACATCATCAAAACCATGCAGGGACTGACCGTGGAGATACTCAACACCGATGCAGAGGGCCGGTTGTTGTTGTGCGATACCCTGACCTATGCCAAACGGTATGAACCGGATGCGGTCGTCGACATAGCCACCCTGACCGGTGCCTGCATCGTGGCCCTGGGCCGTCACCCCAGCGGGCTCATGAGTAACGATGAGGCACTGGCGGCTGCCATTACCCGGGCGGCAGACCAGGCCTGGGATCGGGTCTGGCCCTTGCCCTTGTGGGAAGACTACCAGGAGCAACTCAAGTCCGGTTTTGCCGACCTGGCCAATATCGGTGGCCCCGACGGCGGCAGCATCACGGCGGGTTGTTTCCTGTCACGTTTTGCGAAGGATTTCAAGTGGGCACACCTCGACATTGCCGGAACGGCCTGGAAAACCGGTAATGACAAGGGTGCTACCGGCCGACCGGTTCCGCTGTTGGTGCAATACCTCTACGACCGTTCCCGGGTCGCGTGAGCCGGGTTGATTTTTATAAACTGACGACTGCGGATGTTCGCAGTCGCAGGGTCATGGCTTGCCGGTTGACAGAAAAGGCCCGGGAACAGGGACACCGGGTTTTTGTGTACACCGCCTCCGAAGCCGACAGCCAGGCTCTGGATGATTTACTGTGGACCTTCCGCAAGGGCAGTTTCGTACCCCATGCCGTCATACCGGGCGATGGCAGCATCGGCCCGGAAACCCCTGTCCTGATCGGATGCATCCTGCAGACACAGGATGCCTGCGATGTACTCATCAACCTGACTGCAGAAATTCCCCCCGGCTACGACCGGTTTGCCCGGATACTGGAATTAATCGATCAGGATGAAGAGGTACGTCGACAAGGCCGGGTGCGTTACCGGAGCTACCGGGATGCCGGACATGAACTGCATGATCGTGATATTTCGTGATGACGCACACCGGGATTTACCGTAGGGGATACCCCGGTTTGTCCGAAGCAGGATCGCTTCAGCAGGGCGTGTTCCGGCTCGCGCGGGGTAGCCTGTACCGGGCTTTCCTAAGGACACCGGAACGGTGTTATTGGCCATATCCTTAGTGACAAAGTCGCTGAGACTGTTAAAATTCCGTGCTTTTTTCAACCCTCCCATCCGCAACAACATCAAGAGTTAGGGGTCTGTCATGCCTTCACGTAAAGAACTTGCCAATGCCATCCGTGCCCTCAGCATGGATGCCGTCCAAAAAGCCAATTCCGGCCACCCTGGTGCTCCCATGGGCATGGCGGATATCGCCGAAGTACTCTGGAATGACTATCTCAAGCATAACCCGGCCAATCCCAAGTGGCCGGATCGCGACCGTTTCGTGCTGTCCAACGGCCACGGTTCCATGCTGCTGTACTCACTCCTGCACCTGACCGGTTACGATCTGCCCATCGAAGAACTCAAAAATTTCCGTCAGTTACACTCCAGAACGCCGGGGCATCCAGAATACGGCTACGCGCCGGGTGTGGAAACCACCACCGGGCCACTGGGTCAGGGCATTACCAATGCCGTCGGCATGGCCCTGGCGGAACGTACCCTGGCCGGTCAGTTCAACCGTCCGGGTCATACCGTCGTCGACCATTACACATACGCCTTCCTGGGCGATGGCTGCTTGATGGAAGGCATTTCCCATGAAGCCTGTTCGCTGGCCGGTTCGATGAAACTGGGCAAGCTGATTGCTTTCTACGACGATAACAATATCTCCATCGACGGTGAAGTGCGTGGTCATGGTCACACACCCGGCTGGTTCATGGATGACACCCCCAAGCGGTTCGAGGCGTATGGCTGGCACGTCATTTCCAACGTCGACGGTCACGATCCGGAAGCCGTCAAGCAGGCGATAGAAGAAGCCCGCGCCAGTGATCGTCCGTCCCTGATCTGCTGCCAGACCATCATTGGCTGGGGTTCCCCCAACAAGCAGGGCAAGGAAGAATGCCACGGGGCTGCCCTGGGGGCCGACGAGGTGGCCCTGACCCGTCAAAACATTGGCTGGCAGCACCCGGCCTTTGAAGTACCGGCAGACATTTACGAAGGATGGGATGCCCGCGAAATCGGTGCCAAAAGCGAATCGGACTGGAACAACCGCTTTGAAAACTACCGCCGTGAATTTCCGGAACTGGCCGCCGAGTTTGAACGGCGCATGAGCGGAGAATTGCCGGGTGACTGGGCCGAGAAATCCGCTGCCTACATTGCCAAAGTCAACGAAAAGGCAGAAACCATCGCCAGCCGCAAGGCCTCGCAAAATGCCCTGAACGGTCTGGGACCGGTCTTGCCGGAAATTTTCGGTGGCTCTGCCGACCTGGCCGGTTCCAACCTGACGATCTGGTCCGGTTGCAAGGATGTCAATGCCGACGGTTTCAGTGGTAACTACGTCTACTACGGCGTGCGTGAATTCGGCATGTCGGCCATCATGAACGGGGTTGCGGTACACGGCGGCTTCAAGCCCTACGGTGCGACCTTCCTGATGTTCTCCGAATATGCCCGCAATGCCCTGCGCATGTCGGCCCTGATGAAATTGCCGGTGATTTACGTCTATACCCACGATTCGATTGGTCTGGGTGAAGACGGTCCGACCCACCAGCCGGTTGAACAAACCGCCACCTTGCGCATGATTCCCAACATGCAGGTCTGGCGGCCCTGTGACGCAGTTGAATCGGCCGTGGCCTGGAAGTCCGCCATCGAACGCACCGACGGTCCGAGCTGCCTGATCTTCTCACGGCAGAACCTGCCACATGTTGGCCGTACCGAGGCTCAGATCGACAGCATCAGCCGGGGCGGTTATGTCGTCATTGATACCGACGGCACACCCGATGCCATCCTGATATCGACCGGTTCGGAAGTCGATCTGGCCGTCAAGGCAGCAGAAGCCCTCAACGCCGGCGGCAAGAAAGTGCGCGTCGTCTCCATGCCTTGCACCAATGCCTTTGATGCCCAGGATCAGGCCTACCGCGATGCGGTACTGCCGCCGTCGGTTACCCGTCGGGTGGCCGTGGAAGCCGGTGTGACCGATCTGTGGTGGAAGTACGTCGGTAGCCAGGGCAAGGTGATCGGTCTGGATCGTTTCGGCGAATCCGCTCCGGCACCGCTGCTGTTCAAGGAATTTGGCTTTACCGCTGACAATGTGGCTGCAACGGTCGAATCCCTGTTCTAGGAAAATACACCCGGGAGAGTACTCATGCGGCCAGGATGGCCGCGCTCCCGGGAAATCCACAACACTGAATCCCATTCATTAAAAAAAGGAGATACCAACATGGCTTTAATTTCACTCCGACAACTGCTGGATCATGCGGCTGAATACGGCTACGGCGTTCCTGCGTTCAATGTCAACAACATGGAGCAAATCCATGCCATCATGGAAGCCGCCAGCACGACCGATAGTCCGGTCATTGTCCAGGCATCGGCCGGTGCCCGGAAATATGCCGGTGAACCGTTCCTGCGTCACCTGATGTTTGCCGCCGTCGAAATGTATCCTGACATCCCCATCTGCGTACATCAGGATCACGGGGCCTCACCCGGTATCTGTTTTCGTTCCATCCAGAGCGGATTTACCTCGGTGATGATGGACGGGTCACTCGGCGAAGACGGCAAGACACCCACGACTTACGACTATAATGTCAACGTAACCCGTCATGTGGTCGAACTGGCCCATGCCTGCGGTGTTTCGGTAGAAGGCGAGCTTGGCTGCCTGGGTTCACTGGAAACCGGCAAGATGGGCGAGGAAGACGGTCACGGTGCCGAAGGCGAACTGGATCATTCCCAACTGCTTACCGACCCTGAAGAAGCGGCTGATTTCGTCAGACAAACCGGTGTCGATGCCTTGGCCATTGCCATCGGCACGTCACACGGAGCCTACAAGTTTACCCGGCCACCGACCGGCGACATCCTGGCCATTGATCGTATCAGGGCCATCAACGCCCGCATCCCCAATACCCACCTGGTCATGCACGGTTCGTCTTCAGTGCCGCAGGAATGGCTGAAAATCATCAATGACTTCGGCGGCGACATGGGAGAAACCTATGGCGTACCGGTCAATGAAATCGTGGAAGGCATCAAACACGGTGTCCGCAAGGTGAATATCGACACGGATTTACGTATGGCCTCAACCGGTGCCATTCGCCAGTTTCTGGCGGAAAACCGCAAGGAATTCGACCCGCGCAAGTTTCTGGCAGTGGCCACCCGGGCCATGAAAGACATTTGTATCGCCCGGTACGAAGCGTTTGGCACGGCCGGTAACGCCAGCCGGATCAAACCGGTGAGCCTGGAAAGCATGACCACACGCTACGGACGGGGGGAACTGGACCCGGTCGTGCGCTGACCCGGCAACGGAAGCAGGGCGCGGCGGGGGTTGAATAACAGAACGTAAAAAGTTACAATTTAATAACAATAGTTATTAAATATTTAAAATCATGGTTCCGTTACGCAAAGCGATAGCAATGACGGGGCTGACTGGCAACACACTAAGAAAGTACGCCGATGACGAAACAATCCCCTCCA
>Ga0172368_10004202_pt1 | contig 16811 bp, 13 predicted proteins | sample Lak11m_FD_114540 | JGI IMG/M metagenome (GOLD analysis project Ga0172368, IMG submission 114540) | Freshwater microbial communities from Kabuno Bay, South-Kivu, Congo - kab_022012_11m | ecosystem: Environmental > Aquatic > Freshwater > Lake | place: Democratic Republic of the Congo: South-Kivu...
CGGACAAACAGCATCCCAAAGCGTCTCGGCGGACATTATCCAACAGATGGAAAAGAGCGACAAACAAACCGATGTCAGTCACCCCGAAAACGGGGTCAACCCACTACAAACCCTGAAGAGCCAAAAAAGATGGCACGATGGACATGAGGATTTATTGAAGATACTGATTCATGCCTTGGGCGCCAACATGGGTGGCGCGATGCGTCATCTTTTAAACTTTCTGCCAGAGTTGGGGAGGTTGGATCGTTCTAACGAATATATCGTATTGGTCAGAGAATCAATCCAAATATCCTGTCCATCTGAAAATATAAAAATCGTGTTGATGAATGATAAAAAGGTCGAGTCCTGGTGGACTCGCGTGGGCCACGACGTGTTCCTTCTCCCTGGCAAGTTGACAAGAGAGGGATATTCCTGCCTCGTTTCTCTCCTGAATTTCGGGCCGATTTGGACGTCAGTTCCCCACATTTTCTATCAAAGGAACGCAATTTATTACTGCCCTCATTATTTTGAGAAAGTTAATGGCCGGTTGAAGATAGAAGCCAGTATGAGAAGAAGGTTGGCGGTTGCCTCGATGAAGCGAGCGGACCTCATTGTCACGCCGAGCCATGCGATGGCGGACATGATTAGGGACATGTGCCCGGAAACGACATCACTACCCTTTAAGGTTCTTTGCCATGGATTTACTCGAGAATCCCTCAAAGATCCTCTGGATGAAAGATTTGAAAGGTTACTTTCCAGCGGAAAGGGGGTTCGTTTGCTGTATCCGACGCACCCGGCACCCTACAAAGGATTTGAGGTCCTATTCGATGCATTGGCCAATTTGCGTGACATGGGAGTTGAGTTCACCCTCTACACAACAGTTTCACGCGACGATTGGCCTGATAGGGTAAATCGGTATGAACGGCAAGTGGCCAATTTAGGTATAAAGGAGCAGGTAGTGTTTATGGGTCGGGTGCCGCAACGTCAGATGGGATCTCTTTATTCACAATGCGATCTGATGATTTACCCTTCATTATGTGAATCTTTCGGTTTTTCCATGATCGAAGCGATGGGGTACGGTTTGCCGATTGTTGCCGCAGACACAGGGGTCAACCGCGAGATTTGTGAGGGGGGAGCAATATATTATCCTCCCCTTGATCCGAAAAGCGCAGCGGTGGCGATTTGCGAAGCTCTCAAGCCCGAGGTGAACGGAAGATTGCATGAAGCAGGGAAGGAGCGGGTTGATGGTTTTGATTGGAGTTGGAAAAGGTATGCGAGGGAATTCGTAGAAATGGTTGAGGTGGTTTCATAAAGATGGCAGATATCGCGGTCATCATCCTTACCTTCAACGAGGAACCAAACATTGCCCAAGCGCTGGAGTCGGTCCAGGGGTGGGCGAGGCAGATATTAGTGCTCGATTCCTACAGTACGGATCGGACCCTGGAAATCGCAAGTCGCTACCCGTGCACGATTGTTCAGAACCGCTTTGAAGATTATTCAAAGCAAAGGAATTTCGCTCTTGAGCAATTGCCGATTTCATGCGAATGGGTGTTCTTTCTCGATGCCGACGAATGGATCCCCATGGAGTTGAGACAAGAGATATCGACTCTCGTTGCCTCGAATCCACCTGAGAACGGTTTTTTCATAAGTCGGCGACTGATCTGGATGGGGAGGTGGATCCGGAGGGGGTATTACCCAACCTGGATTCTACGGTTGTTCCGGTTCGCCAAGGCACGATGTGAGGACCGTTCCGTTAACGAACATATGGTAGTGGAAGGGATGACGGGGTATCTGAAGAACGATTTCATTCACGAGGACCACAAAGGGGTCACCGACTGGATTGCAAAGCACAATGGGTATGCGACAAGGGAAGCATTGGAACTGTTCAAGAACCCAACGACCGACAGGCAAATCGATGTTCGGTTCTGGGGGACCCAGGCGGAACGGAAGCGGTGGCTCAGATGTCGTGTGTGGAACAGCCTTCCCCCGCTGGTCAGGCCGGTCCTCTATTTTATATATCGGTATCTTTTCCGAGGGGGATTTCTGGACGGGAAGACGGCGTTTGCGTATCACATCCTGCAGGGGCTATGGTTTCCCATGTTGATTGACATCAAATATCTCGAAATGAAATTTGCTCGGGAAAACCATGCGGAGGATGTAAATGTTCGAAGGTAAAACCTTGCTCATCACCGGCGGCACCGGTTCCTTCGGGAACGCCGTCCTACGCCGTTTCCTCGATAGCGGTATCAAGGAAATACGTGTGTTCAGCCGCGACGAAAAGAAGCAGGAGGACATGCGGATCAGCCTGTCAAATCCCAAGGTAAAGTTCTACATCGGCAACGTCCGCGATTACGACAGCCTTCTGTACGCCATGGAGGGAGTTGACTACGTCTTCCAGGCCGCTGCACTGAAGCAGGTCCCCTCCTGTGAGTTCTACCCGTTGGAAGCCGTCAAGACCAACGTTCTCGGTACCGAAAACGTCCTCAACGCGGCCGTCACCAAAGGAGTCGAACGTGTCATCGCCCTGAGCACGGACAAGGCGGTATATCCGATAAATGCCATGGGTTTCTCGAAAGCCATGATGGAAAAAATCGTGGTTGCCAAATCCCGCTTCGTCGATCCGAACAAGACCACCCTCTGCTGCACTCGCTACGGCAACGTCATGGTCTCCCGCGGTTCGGTCATCCCCTTGTTCATCCAACAGATCAAGGAAGGCAAACCGTTGACCGTCACCGATCCCAACATGACCCGGTTTCTGATGTCCCTGGACGATGCTGTTGATCTGGTGCAGTATGCCTATGAGCATGGCCAGCAAGGCGACACCTTTGTGCAGAAGGCCCCGGCCTCGACCATTGGCGACCTTGCCCGGACGTTGGTGGAACTATTCGAAGCCGGTAACGAGATCAAGGTCATCGGCACCCGCCATGGCGAAAAGCTCCATGAGGCCCTGCTGACCCGCGAGGAGATGGCCCATGCCCAGGATCTTGGCGGTTATTACAGGATCCCTGCCGATAATCGCGACCTGAACTACAACAAGTATTTCGTCGAAGGGGAAGAAGAGCATTCCCTCGCCGAGGATTACAACTCGAACAATACCGAACGCCTCGGTATTCCCCAGATCAAGGAAAAGCTGCTCGGCTTGGAGCTGGTCCGGAATGAGCTGGCGGAGTGGCGGGGGAAATGAAAACCGTTCTGATTACCGGCGCGGCCGGGTTTATCGGCAAGAACCTGGTCGCTGCATTGAAGCACCGCGACGATGTGAGGCCGATCCTGGTCGACGTGAATACCGCCCCGAATATCCTCGATGCCGGCCTGGCCGAAGCCGATCTCATCTATCACCTGGCCGGGGTCAACCGTCCCAAGTACGAGAGCGAGTTCGTGACCGGCAATACCGGCCTGACCGAAGAGATGCTGGCGGACCTCGCGGAGCTGGGCCGCACCCCGACCTTCGTCCTTTCCTCCTCGGCGCAGGCCGATCTCGATAATCCCTACGGGAAGAGCAAGAAGGCCGCCGAGGAGGCGGTGTTGAAGTTCAACTACAAGACCGGTGCCCCGGTCTGCATCTACCGCCTTCCCGGAGTCTTCGGGAAGGGATCACGGCCCAATTACAACACCGTGGTCGCTACCTTCTGTCACAACCTTGCCCGTGGGCTTGACATCGCCGTCAACGATCCAAACCGGGAAATGGAGCTGGTGTACGTCGACGACGTGGTGGCCGCTTTCCTGCGGCATCTCGATGGCGTCCCCGATCCTGCCCGGCAGCGCTACAGCGTGGGCCGGACTTTCCGGCTCACCTTGGGCGAACTGGCCGAGCGGATTCGCAGGCTCCATGCCATTCGTGAGACGTTGACGGTCCCCGACTTTAGCGATGATCTCCTGAAGTACCTGCACGCAACCTACCTGTCGTTCCTCCCCGAAGGTGCATTTGCATATCCGGTCAAACTTAACACCGACAACCGCGGCTGGCTCTTCGAGTTGATCAAGTCCGAATCCTTTGGCCAAATCTTCGTTTCCAAAACATTACCTGGTATTACCCGCGGCAATCACTACCACGACACAAAGGTGGAAAAGTTCTGCGTCATTCAGGGGCGGGGGGTGATCCGCTTCCGGCGGATCGATTCCGACCGGATTCTCGAGTACCCGGTGGACGACCGGACGATCAAGGTGGTGGACATTCCCCCCGGGTACACCCACTCGATCGAGAACACCGGGGAGGGGGATATGATCTGCCTGTTCTGGGCCAATCAGATCTTCGCCCCGGAGAGACCGGACACATACTTCGATCCAATAATACAACAGGGGTGAAGGGGAGGTTCGGTGAAAAAAATGAAAGTCATGACCGTGGTCGGTACCCGGCCCGAGATCATCCGCCTGTCGCGGGTGATGGTGACACTCGACAAGTACACCGATCACACCCTGGTCCACACCGGCCAGAACTACGACTACGAACTCAACGAGGTCTTTTTCTCCGACCTCGAGATCCGCAAGCCGGACCATTTCCTCAACGCCGCCGGCGCCAACGCCACCGAGACGATCGGCAACACCATCATCAAGCTCGACCCGGTGCTGGCGGAAGTGCGGCCAGAGGCGCTGTTGATCCTCGGCGATACCAACAGCTGCCTGGCGGCCATTCCCGCCAAACGCCGCAAGATCCCGATCTTTCACATGGAGGCGGGGAACCGCTGCTTTGACCAACGGGTGCCGGAGGAGACCAACCGCAAGATTGTCGACCATGTTGCTGACGTCAACCTGACCTATAGCGACATTGCCCGCGAATACCTGCTGCGGGAAGGGTTGCCCCCAGACCGGGTGATCAAGACCGGCAGCCCGATGTTCGAGGTGCTGAACCACTATGCTCCCAAGATCGAAGGTTCGGACGTCTTGGCCCGGCTCGGGCTGTGCCCTCTCGACTACTTCGTGGTCAGCGCCCACCGCGAGGAGAACATCGAGTCGGACCGGAATTTCGGCAACCTGGTGAAGATCTTGAACGAACTGGCGGAAAATCGAGGCAAGCGGGTCATCGTTACCACCCATCCGCGCACCCGCAACCGGGTGAACAAGTTTGGCGTGGCCTTTCACAAGCGGGTGGAACTGCTCAAACCCCTCGGTTTCTGCGACTACGTCCATTTGCAGAAGAATGCTCTCGCCGTGCTGTCCGACAGTGGCACGATCAACGAAGAGTCCTCGATCCTCAACTTCCCGGCGTTGAACCTTCGCGAGGCCCACGAGCGGCCGGAGGGGATGGAGGAGGCGACGGTAATGATGACCGGACTGGAGGTCGAGCGGGTGTTCCAGGGACTGGCGATTCTTGCCGACCAGAAACGGGGCGCGGGGCGGATCCTCAGGCCCGTCGCCGACTACTCGATGCCGAACGTTTCGGACAAGGTGGTGCGGATCATCCTAAGTTATACGGATTACGTGAACCGGAACGTGTGGAAGAAGGAGTTCTGAACGTTGATTTCATCATAATTGATCTCAGAGCGCATTGATTGGCAAATGTATTAATTCTCTCCCTTGTATTTCCCCCCGATAGCGTATCGACCGCCCAGATCATGGGCGAACTTGGTGTAGACCTGCAGGCGATGGGACACAAGGTAACCGTCCTGACGACGACCCCGCATTTCAATCAGGATCCGGAAGCTGAATTGCGGCAACCGCTCTGGAATCATTGGGGTCCAGTTCTCCAGAGGAGCGACTACCATGGTATCCCCGTCTACCACACCTTTATCCCCAAAAAGGGGAAAAGCATACTCCTTCGCCTCCTGGGATGGACCGGGTTCCACCTGATCAGCGCGGCTGCGGGCATGACCACGGTTTCCCGGCCCGACGTCATCATTGCGCCATCGCCTCCCCTCACGATCGGGGTCTTCGCATGGATTCTCGGGAAATTCCACGGGGCTCCCTTTATCTACAATGTGCAAGAGATCTATCCCGACATCGCTGTCCGGCTGGGCGCCCTTCGGAGCAAGCGGTTGATCGGTTTGCTGGAGCGCCTCGAAAGGTTCGTCTACCGGAAAGGGGAGAAAATCGCGGTCATCGCGCCACGGATGCGCCAGCGGTTATTGGAAAAAGGAGTGCCTTCCGTCAAGGTGGAGGTTCTGCCGAACTTTGTCGATATCGGAGATTTGTCCCCCCTGCCCAAGGATAATGATTTCAGCCGCAGGCTGGGGATTCACGAGAAATTTGTCGTCAGTTACGCAGGCAACATGGGACCGGCGCAAGGCCTTGAGAGTTTCATCGATTCCGCGGGGATCCTGCGGGATGAAACGGGCATTCATTTCGTGATGACGGGAGACGGCAGCCTGAGGGATTCGCTCAAGGAGCGTGTCGAAAAACCGGGTCTGACCAATTTTACGATCCTGCCGTATCAGCCGTATTCGACGATGCCGCAGAATTATGCCGCGTCGGATATCTGCCTGGTTCCCCAGACGGCCCGGACGGGCTGCGATGCGATCCCTTCCAAGGTTTATCGGATCATGGCGTGTGCGCGGCCCGTATTGGCCACCACGGATTCCGAATCGGACTTGGCGCATCTGATTCGGGAAGCCGGTTGTGGGGAAACGACGCCCCCGGAGGAGGCGTCGGATTTGGCCGACGTCATCCGCAAAGCCTACCGGGACCAAGCTCGATGGAAGGAAATGGGCCGGGCGGGGCGTGCCCACGTGGTCGAACATTATTCACGCGCCGCGGTAACTCTTCGGTATCACAATCTCATCCAGAGAGTGATCGATGGGTGAGAGTGAAGGAGCAGGGCAAGGGGCCTCCCATGGGCGAATCGTCGTCACGGGGGCCTCCGGTTTCATCGGTTCACACCTGGTCCCCGCCTTCGCAGGGGCGGAATTCGAAACCGTTTGCATTCTGGAACCTGGAGCGGAAAACCCGTTTGTCGGCGCCCGAACATTCCCCGCCGACATTTGCACGGCCCGGGGATTAACGGAAGCCCTCACCGGGGCCAAGGTGGTCGTCCACCTTGCCGCACGCAACCATGTCCTGAGGGAAACGGCAAAAGATCCCCTATCGGAATATCGTCGTTTCAATGTGGAAGGAACACGCAATGTAATTCAGGCTGCGAGGAAACAAGGGGTCGGCCTGTTTGTCCATTTAAGCTCGATCAAGGCGATGGGGGAAGGTACCGGGGGTATTCTCGATGAAACGGCTCCGTGCCTGCCTTCCACCCCGTATGGCGTCAGCAAGCTGGAATCGGAAGAGGTAGTCCGGGCCGAGGCAGGCGGGACGGACATGGCCGTGCTGATTTTTCGGCTGCCGATGGTTTACGGGCCGGGGAACAAGGGGAACCTTCCCCGCATGATCCGTTGGGCGGATCGAGGGTTGCCGTTTCCCCTGGTCCGGCCGGACAATCTTCGAAGCATGGTGTACGTCGGGAACGTAGTGGCGGCATTAATCGCGGCAGTGGGGGCCTCCCCCGCGGCCGACGCGGCGCCGAGGACCTACATCGTGAAGGATGAAGCGGATTGTTCCACGCGTATGGTCTACTCCTCGATCTGTCGTGAACTGGGAAAGGCACCCCGCTTTCTCCCTTTGCCGGTCGCGCTGGGCCGGATTGCGGGGGTGATCTCGGAGGATTTCCGAAAGGTCACCTCTTCGTTCCTGGTAAGCTCCGAGAAGATCAGGGAAGAACTCGGGTTCATCCCACCGGTTTCCTGGGAAGAGGGTATCGCAAGGACGGTGCGTTGGTACAAGCGTTCAGCGCGGTAATGTTCGGAATCCCGCCAACGCCGACAATGGGTGGCGCGCCGGCGGTCACGGCGGCGGTGCTTGCATCGAGTGAGTGATGACGACGTGGGATCAGGACTGTGGTGAAAGGAACATCGTTGAGCGGCGTTAACAAGCGAACATTCGAGATGCAATTTTTGAGCAGGAATATCCGGATCTGTTTTGTCGTCCTCCTTGCTTTCAAGCTTTTCCTTCTCGCTGCTTTTTCCTCGGACTACCAGGACAAGCTGTTTCTGCCTTTCGTACAGCACTTCCTGACGTTTTTCGATAACCCCTACCAGTATATTTACGGTCACTCCCTGAAAGTGGAGTTTCCTTATCCCCCGGTGATGCTGTACATCCTGTCGGTGTTCTACATGCCCTACCACCTCTTCCTGAGCGGAGCGGCTCTTGAAAACCTGATCTTCAAATTACCGATCCTTGTTTCGGACCTCACGATCTGTTACCTGCTTTTTCGCATGTTTCCGGATAAAATCCAGTCGATTCTCGTCTTCTATTTCGCTTCCCCCATCATCCTCTACGCGTCTTACCTGCATTCGCAGCTGGACCTGATCCCTGCCGCACTGACGTTCATTTCCGTCTACTTCCTCCTGAAGAACAGGATCCTGGTTTCAGCGATCGTATTCGGTCTCGGGATCACCACGAAGTTCCATGTATTGTCCGCGCTTCCCCTTATCCTGATCTATCTCCTGAAGAACAGGCCACGACGCGACCTCGCTTATTTTTTCCTCATCCCGCCTGCCGTGTACCTCTTCTTCGTCCTGCCTTATTTCGGGTCCGGGTATTACCACATGGTCATGGCGCACCCGAAGCAGATGCTCATGTTCGATTTCGTCTTCCCCATGAAGAATCTGCACCTGTACCTGGCGATTTTCGCGGTTTTCCTGCTGTATGCGCGGTTTTTTGCCTACTCGAAGATTAATCACGATCTTTTCTACAGTTTCATGGCGTTGGTCTACTCCGTCTTTGTGTTGCTCGTTCCTCCGGCTCCCGCCTGGTATTTGTGGATGTTTCCCTTCATCGCGATTTTCTTTATCAAATACAGAGAGTCCGTTCCATACATCACCTATGGGCACTATCTCTTGAATGCTTTCTACCTGGTTTATTTCATATTCTTTTACATTCCCGAATTCCAGGATCTGTCGTTTCTTAAGCGCCCCATCTCGATGAAGATCCACGATGATCGTTTGCGAAACATTTTCTACACTTTGCTCTCCGCGTCCCTCACGGGAATTATTTTTCTCTATTACCGATTCGGCGTTCGGAGCAATACGATCTACAAGAAAAGGCTCGCCACCGTCGTGGGGATCGGGGGAGACAGCGGTTCCGGCAAAAGTACGCTGTTGTCCGACATTCAGAGCCTGTTGAACGAGAAGGTGGTCCACATCGAAGGGGATGGGGATCATAAATGGGAACGCGGCGACAGCCAATGGCAAACCATGACCCACCTCAATCCCAAGGCCAATTATCTTCACACCCAGGCGGATTCCTTGAGCAGCCTGAAAAAAGGGGATCCGACGTACCGCAGGGATTATGACCACGCTACAGGAGGTTTCGGGGAACCGAAGAAGGTCCTGCCCGGGGCCTTCATCGCGATCTGCGGCCTTCATCCTTTTTACCTTCCCAGAATGAGGAAGATCATCGACATCAAGATCTATATCGACACGGAAACCACGCTGAGGAACCACTGGAAAATCGTCCGGGACAATCTGGAACGCGGGCACAGCAGGGAACGGGTGGTCGCGCAGATCGAGGACCGGAAAACGGACGGCTTGAAGTTCATCACGCCGCAGAAGAAATTTGCGGATATCGTCCTTCGGTATCATGCCGGGGAACCGTTCGCCGTCGGCGATCCGGCGGCGTCGGTCCGTCTCGGGTTGAAGGTCACCTTGAATTCCAACCTGCGGCTTGAAACGCTCGTGGAGAATCTCCAACGCCACGGGATCTCCCCGTCGTGGGACTATGCGGACGACCTTCATACGCAGGATCTCGTTTTCGATGACGGCGGGGTCGACAGCGGGACGGTGGAATCCATCGCTCGCGCCATTGTTCCGAACCTGGAGGAAATCCTGGGGGAACAGCCGAACTGGGTCGAGGGTTACCGGGGCATCGTCCAGTTGCTGGTCCTGGTCGCCATCAGCGAAGCGATGAAGGGAGAAGGCGATGCCCTTTAAAGGCATTCTCCTGGACATCGACAATACGATCTACGATTATCCCCCGGTTCACCGGAAAGCCATGGAAGCCGTCCGGGCTCATCTGGAAAAGATCTTCGGCACGGAGAACGCCGTTCTCGATGAGGCCTACCTCCGCGCCCGGGAAAGCGTTCATGTCGAGCTGGCAGGCACCGCGGCCTCTCACAGCCGTCTGCTCTACTTTCAGCGCATGCTCGAGGGCTTGGGCGCGAATCCCCTGGTCCATGCCCTGGACTGCTACGACCTGTACTGGGACCGGTTCCTTTCGGAAGTCAAGGCGCGCGAGGGGGTGTATGCCTTCCTCGAGCAAGCCGGGGAAGCCAGGTTGTGTCTGATCACCGACCTGACCGCTCCCATCCAGCTTCGGAAGATCCGAAAACTTCGGCTCGACGAATACACCTCCCGGATTGTCACCAGCGAGGAAGCGGGCCATGAGAAACCGCACCCGTACATTTTCCTCCTGGGGCTCAGGAAGATGGGAGTGGCGCCCGAGCAGGCCTGCATGATCGGCGACAACCACGAAAACGATATCATCGGAGCCTTGAATGTCGGGATAAAACCGTTCTGGTTCCGCCCCGGAGGCGTCCCCGACGGCCCGACGGACGGGCGAGTCACTGTTTTCCGATCCTTCACGGAGTTGACGGGGATGATCCGTTGACGCCGCTCGATCGATTCATCGAAATGTCCCGCTTTGCCGGTGAACGGTTCGACATGGTCCAGGCCGGCGGAGGGAACGCGTCGATCAAGCTGGACGACAGGACGATGCTCATCAAGGCCTCGGGCGGGTTGCTGTCGGAGATCGGGCCCGGCCACGGGTACGTGAAGGTCGATTACCGTGAAGTGCTGGCGATCCTGGACAGCCCCGTGTCGGCCCGTACCCGGGATCGGAAAAAGCGGGACGAGCTGCTTGCCCGCCGGGTGGAAGAAGCCGTCCTGGATTCAGAGGGTCGCCCTTCCATTGAACTTTTCCTGCACGCCCTTCTGGGGAAGTACACCCTCCATATCCATCCGATCGCCGTGAACGCCCTGGCGTGTCGCGGGGAGTGGGAGTCCGAACTGGGGAGCCTCGGCGATGAGGCGTTGTTCGTGCGATACCGGACGCCGGGAATCGAGCTCGCGCTCGCCCTGAAATCGTCGCTGAACCGGTATATCCGCCGCCATGGAAAGAAGCCGACGGTGATCTTTCTCCAGAATCATGGACTCATCGTCACGTCCGGAAAATACGATGCGGTGGCCCCGACCGTCGAGCGCGTCCTGGTGAAGGCGGAACAACGGGCGGGGATCGATCTCGGCCCCTATCGCCAGGTGACCCGGATATCGAATCTGATCCGACGGGCCACGGGGTGGCGGTCGTCGGTCCTGTTGTCGGAGGACCGGGTCCTGGCGAGGCTCCTTTCGACCTGTCGCCGGCTGTTTTTCCTCGAGCCTGTTACGCCGGACATGAGAGTCTATTGCGGCCATGGTGCGGTCGAAATCGCCGGCGTGAACGACGTGAAGTCGGTAACGAACTTTTTCAGGAAGAATTCAGAGCCGCCAAGGATTCTTCTCCTCGAGGATCGCCTGTTTTTCGCCGGCCCGAACCTCCGCAAGGCACGGGAAGCCGAGGAGGTCCTGAAAGGAAATCTCCTGTCGGCGGCCGTGATGAAGGATCGCCCTCTCGTTTCCCTCCCCCCCGCCGAGCTGGAGTACCTGGGTGGATGGGAAGCCGAGAAGTACCGACAAGAAAAGTAAGGGGCTCCCATGCATATCGTCATTCCGATGTCGGGGACCGGGAAGCGATTCCTGGAGGCGGGGTATTCCGCGCCGAAGCCGCTCATCCGGGTGGATGGGAAACCGATCATCGAGCATGTCGTCAACCTCTTCCCGGGAGAATGCCGGTTCACGTTCGTCTGCAACAACGATCATCTCGAAAAAACCGACATGCGCGGAATCCTGACACGGATTTCGCCGAAGGGACGGATCGTCGGGATACCTCCTCACAAGAAAGGGCCCGTTTTCGCCGTTTCCCAGGTTCATGAGCTGATCCGGGACGATGAGGAAACGATCGTAAATTATTGCGATTTCTCCAAATATTGGGATTTCCGGGATTTCCTGTCGGATACTCGAGGACGCGATGCGGACGGAGCGATTTCCGCATACTGCGGGTTCCACCCACATATGATGGGATCGACCAACTATGCCTTCATGCGTGAAAAGGACCGGTGGATGCTCGAAATCAAGGAAAAGGAGCCCTTCACGCCGAACCGGATGGAGGAGTTCGCTTCCGACGGAACGTATTACTTTAAAAAGGGGGCCTACCTAAAGAAATATTTCCTTCAATTGATGGAAAGGAATATCCACGTAAACGGAGAGTATTACGTCAGCCTGGTATATAACCTCCTGCGCGAAGAGGGTCTTCGCGTATCCATCTATGAAATCCAGCACATGCTGCAATGGGGTACCCCGAGGGACCTGGAAGAATACTGTCGATGGTCGGAATACTTTCGGGGTTGCGTGGAATGGCGGCCGGAGAACACGCCGGAACGGGGCAGCATCCTCCTGATCCCCCTCGCGGGACGCGGAGACCGGTTCCAGCGGACGGGCTATCGAACCCCCAAGCCCCTCATCGGGATCAGCGGAAAACCGATGGTCGTCCAGGCGGCCGATTGCATGCCGAGGGCGGAGAAATATATTTTCGTCTGTCTGAAGGAACACCTTGATCGTTATCCGTTGGGTGCCGCATTGAAATCCGCCTATCCCGGTGCGGAAATCGAGGTTCTCGATACGGTCACGGAGGGGCAGGCCTGCACCTGCGAGCGGGGCTTGTCCGGAGCGGACCCGGAGGCTCCCCTGCTCATCGGGGCGTGCGACAACGGGATGATGTGGGATTCCGACGAATACCGGCTGCTGATCGATGATAGCGGCGTGGACGCGATCGTGTGGAGTTTCCGGAGACATGCTTCCGGCGAGCGCAATCCGGGGATGTACGGGTGGATCCGTGTCGATCAGGACAACAATGTGATGGGCGTTTCCGTCAAAAGCCCGATTTCCGGCAACCCGTACGAGGATCACGCGATCACGGGGAGTTTCTATTTCCGGAAGGCCCGGTATTTTCTCGAGGCATTGTCGGGGCTGTACCGGAAGGGTACCCGTGTCAACAACGAATTTTATGTGGACAATTGCATCAATGAATTGGTTGCGGCGGGACGCCGGGCGAAGGTGATTGAAACGTCACACTACATCTGCTGGGGAACTCCGGATGACCTCAGGACTTTTGAATACTGGCAACGATTCTTCCACAAATGCACCTCGCATCCATATTCTTTGGAACGGGACGTCACGATGGATCCGCGGAACCCTCATCCCGGAAGGATTATTTATTGAGAAAAGAGTTCTATAGGGAGGGTTGTGGTGTTTAATTTTATATCCAAGCTTTATTTTTTGCAGAATTTGCTGGGAGGTATTGTTTCATACGTAATACCGCCCTTTTTTATACATAATCTTGGAAAATATTTTGCGATCAAGAAGGCATTTTATCTTTCTGATATTGAAAATCTTGAGGGTGATTACGTTGAGTTCGGTGTTTTTACCGGTTCTTCAATGGCTTGCGCTATTCAATGTGCCAGAAGTTCTAGAGTGGGGAAGATAGGTACAAGCAGGTTTTTTGGGTTTGATTCATTTTGCGGGTTTGGTGATCTGCCTGAGGGGGATAAACATCCATTTTATACCAACGTTAATTTTGAGACAAAATACGATAGTGTCAGCAAGAGGTTGAACAAACTCGCAAGTAAAGAGCAGAAGGTTTATCTTGTCAAAGGCTTTTTTAATGAAACATGCGACGATGTGTCGCCGGAAAAATATGGCATTGGAAAGGCATCGGTGATTTTATTTGATAATGATACTTACACTGCGGCAAAAAGTTGTTTCAAGTTTTGCGATACCATTATTCAGGAAGGCACTATTCTTATCATTGATGATTATTTTTCCTACAAGGGCAATGAAAAGAAAGGTGTCTGTGGGGCATTTTGGGAATGGCAGAAAAGCAATAAGAAATTCAATTTTCGTAGAATTTCCGATTATGGCATGGGAGGTTGTATTTTTATCGCCAGTTTAACGGCATGAAGATATTGATGGCACGCTTACGGGATCGAATCAAGGCGCTTTCCACCTTCCATGCAGGAGCATTCCATTGGGATGCTCCTTTTTTTACCTGGAAATTCAATTGGGCGCACCTGTTGGCATTTGTCGTTTTCTGGAGTTACGGGTATTACGGCGCCGTTTCCCCCCGTGGATCGGGGGTCGTCGGTTTCTTCCTGACTGCGATCCTGTTGGCGATCTTCCTGCTGTTTCTCGTTCTCGGTCAATATCTCAAAGACGAGTTCACGGATTTCGTTGTCTTTCGAAAATCGGATCTGGCGGTTCTCGCTGCTTTTACAGCGCTGGTCCTCCCTTTCTCCGTCAGGGATCTCTCTCATTCCCTGGTGGGAGATCAGTTGGCCCATGCGCAGTCGTCCCAGGCGCATTTCATCTCCCTGATCCAGGCAATCGCACACCGCGTCGAGTCGATACGCAACCTCACGTTCGGCAACCTGTTGTGGGCCCTGGATTTCGCCGCGCTCGCGGCCGGGATCTTGTTGTTACATTCCTTGCGGAGAAGATCCTTCACTGCGAGGGTAGCGGTGTACTCCCTCGGGTTTCTGCTTCTGCGCTGGATGGTCTATCTGGGTTCGGGGGGCGGATCGCCCCATCCTCAATTTCGTCTCTTTCCTCTTTGGATGATGTCCGCTCTTTTCTCTCCGAGCGATTGGGTTTTCCGGATCGCCCAGTTTCTTCCCTTGATCGGGTTGATGTGGGCCACGCAACGCATTTCCGTCGCGGTTCTGCCTGCCTGGATTTCCTGCCTGCTGGGATTGGTGGTGGGCACGATCCCTGTCCTTTGGCATGTCGGGACTCTCGTCGAGGCGTCTGTCTGGACAGCCGTTGTCTGGACCGCGCTTTTGCTGTCGATCGCCCGGCATGAGCCGGAGAATCCTTTCCCGTATATCCGGTGGATCTCCTGTGTTTGCGTCGCGACGATGATTCGCCAGACTGCCTTCGTCGCGCTGATCCCGCTCTTCATCATGCTGGGAAAGGAGATGATCCGGAAACGGGCGGTCGATATCCGAAGATCGCTCCTATGTCTTGCTCCGCTCCTTGCCATGGCGCCTTTCCTGATGAGGAGTCTGCTGTTCGGTACCCCCGCGGCTCAAACCGGAGGGGAGACGAGCCACGCCATCGGGAATGTCCTTTACGCACTCCAATCCGGAATCGCCCTGAATTCCATATTGAACTCGGTGCTTATTCCGTGGGCGATCCTCCTTCCGGTATCGTTTCTGATGATTTCCATGCGGAAGCCGATGTACGGGGCGGCGTGCCTCGCATGGTTCCTGGCGGCTTTCGCCGTATTCTACTCGATTCGTTTTTCGCTCTGGGGCGTCGGCCGCTACCAGGCCGAATATGTGGTTCCGTTTTCCGCCGCCGGGCTATTCCTTGCGGTTTCGGCCGTGCATCGCCTGGATAAGGGCCGGAAGGTTGCCATCCTCCTTCTCCTGTCTCTTTTCGCCTTCAATGTCGTTTCCTATATCCGCCTCCCCTTGGTGAACCCGCCCGCGGATTTCTTGAGAGATACTTTCTTCCAGGTGATCAAGGAGCGTGGGAAATACAGCATGCTTTCCGAATTGCCGTTTCCGAACGGAAGGGCCCTGGGGGTCGCGAAATCGGAGGGCTTCGCCGGGGCGGTATATATGGCCGGGATCACATACGGGGTTTTCGGGGAAATAATGAACGGTTTCACGGTGGGCGAAGTGCTCGCCGCCAGGGAAAGATTCCTTAAGTTGGAGGCGATGAAGATGTTCAGGGGGAATCCGGGGGGGAAACCACCCGCGGTGGAAGACATCGAATCCGATCCGGAGATCCGGCTTGTTCTGGTAAGCGACTGCGAGGGCGCCGAACCGTTCGTGGAGCGACTTTCCGGACGCGGATGGAAGCGCTGGAAGGATTTCCGTGACGACCGGTACGGGGCGACGATCAAGGGGTTCTTGCGCGATGGGAAAGGGAGCCGGAGTTGATTCTTTCCGTGGCGATCCCCTGCTACAACGAAGCCAGGAACATCCCGCTGATCCTGACGCGATGTAAGGAAGTGATCCGGCGCGACGACGTTGAGATCATCCTGGTCGATAATGGGTCGACGGACGACAGTCCGGCCGTTCTCGGCGCGATGTTGCCGTCCTGTCCGTTTGCACGGAGCATCCGGGTGGATCGGAACCTGGGATACGGTTTCGGCATCCTCGCGGGCCTGCGATCGGCGCGTGGAGAATATATCGGATGGACCCATGCGGACATGCAGACCGACCCTGGGGATTGCATGAGAGGGCTGGAGATGCTTCTCCGCCGTCAGGACCCGGAGAACGTGTTCTTGAAGGGATCGAGGAAAGGACGTCCCGCGCTGGATGAATGTTTCACGATCGGCATGAGCCTGTTCGAATCCGCATATCTCGGGACACCGCTTTGGGACATCAATGCCCAGCCGAACATCTTCCATCGTTCATTCTTCCTGAAATGGCGGAATCCCCCGCACGATTTTTCGCTCGATCTATACGCCCTTCTCATGGCGAAGCGCACAGGAGTCGAGGTGGTTCGCATCGAAGTGAGATTTCCTCCACGGCTCCACGGCCAATCGAACTGGAACACCAGCCTGGCGTCGAAATGGAAGTTTATTCGGCGTACGCTCAGCTTCAGCAGGAGCCTGAAGAAGGAGTTGCCCCGATGAAATACATTGCGCACCGGGTGAATACGCTCGCGGAACTTCGATCCCTGCCGCGGGAATACGGGGCGGAGATCGACCTTCGCGACCGGGGGGAGCGCCTCATCCTGCAGCACGATCCGTTC
>Ga0172368_10004203_pt1 | contig 16804 bp, 13 predicted proteins | sample Lak11m_FD_114540 | JGI IMG/M metagenome (GOLD analysis project Ga0172368, IMG submission 114540) | Freshwater microbial communities from Kabuno Bay, South-Kivu, Congo - kab_022012_11m | ecosystem: Environmental > Aquatic > Freshwater > Lake | place: Democratic Republic of the Congo: South-Kivu...
CAAACACTCCTGCCCCTGACGGCTAATGATAGCGCGCGGTGGGCTAGCGTGCGCAGCGCGGTTGATAACCAACTGGGGCTTCCGCCCATAGAAGTTTATCAGGTTGGCGAGGCGTTTTTTATTCTGGACGGTCATCACCGCGCCAGCGTGGCCAGGGAACTCGGATCTACCCATATTCAGGCCTATGTCCGCGAGGTATACACAAAAGTTCCGCTATCGCCCGATGACCAGCCTGACGATATCATCCTCAAAGCAGAATATGCAGAATTTTTGAATGAAACCCGTCTCGATGACCTCCGTCCAGGGTCGAATTTACGGGTCACCGCACCCGGCGAGTACGATAAACTGCTGGAGCATATTTCTGTTCACCGCTACTATCAGGGGATTGATGAACACCGTGAAGTTTCGTATCAAGAAGCAGTCATCGATTGGTACGAACGGGTCTACTTACCGGTTGCCCGGCTGATCCAGCAACGCCATGTCCTAAAAGACTTCCCTGGAAGAACTGAAACGGACCTTTATATATGGATCATGGACCATCGGGCTAGTTTACAAAACAATCTGGGATGGCAGGTCTCTCCTGCCACCGCCGCGCATGATCTGGTCTCACGTTATCGTCCTCACCTATACAGAATTGTCGCGAACTGGTTGCGATTGATCACCCCTGACCAACTAGAGCCAGCGCCACCTCCAGGTGAATGGCGCGAACGGCGTGGGCATGAGACGGATCGAATGGAAAATATGTTTTCCAATATCCTGGTTGCTGTGACCGGAGATGCGCAAGGATGGGCAGCGGTTGATCAGGCATTATTCATCGCCCGTAATGAAAAGGCTTTTCTTGGCGGTCTGCATGTGCGTCCTAAACCAGAACTGCCCTCCTCAAGCGCGAATGTACTGTCTGCCGATTTTCAAGCCCGATGCGATCAACAAGGTGTCAACGGCGCTTTGGTGGTTGAACAAGGCAATATTCGCCGGGCGATTTATGAAAAATCTTTCTGGGCTGATTTACTGGTACTGCGTCTATCTCATCCACCGCCAATTTTATACCTGCAGCGTTTGAAGTCCGGTTTACGCGATTTAATTCGCCTGTGCAATATGCCGTTGATCGCCGTCCCTCCTTCTGCTGGCCCAGATTTTCGAAAAATCCTGCTGGCCTACGGCGGCGGGCCAAAAGCTGATGAAGCACTCTTCATGGCTGCATATCTGGTCAAAAAATGGGGCGCTGAATTGGTTGTCATCACGGTCAGCCGCGGGAAGTCCAGCAACGCTGATTTGGCTGAGCGTGCCCGTAAACATTTCGACCGGCTTGGCATTCAAGAAGTGCAGGTATTTTTTGAAACTGGCGAGCCTTCGGCGGCGATTTTACGAATTTGTGCGAAACAAGCCTGCCAGTTGATCTTAATGGGCGGATATGAAGGCGGCTATCTCCGCGAGATAATATTTGGCAGCACGGTCGACCGGGTGCTTTGGGGAACCAGTTGTTCGGTTATGATCTGCAATTAGTCATGCTTCATTGACCGTCAGGCCCTTCCCGGCTTTCCAACGTTTTGCGGACAAGTGCATTTAATAAGCCGGCTTGTTGAGCGAATAAACGCGCTACATCCGACCCATCTTCGGGTATGCCCTCCCAAATATAGATGCCGCCTGGGCACAAAAGCGTCAGGCGCACGTTGCCATCTTCCACAGGGCTGTCCGCGTGCTGAGAAACTGGACTGCCCATCGGACGCGCCATTTTTAAGCCCGAAAAAATCAGCGGGGTGATCGTTTCATCATAGTCTTCCCAAATGATCATCCCGCCTTTATGATTGATGTATCGCGCAGTTCCGTCTGAATAAGAAGCCACGATTTCAGCGCTGTTCTCAAATGGCACTTCGATGATGATCCCCATTACCTGTTGAGCGAACGAAACTGAAGGGAATTTGCCAATTTTTGTGAGATTATGCCAGGCCCATAACTGCACCAAGGTATCATGTGCAATCAACGTGACGGCGCGCAGGAGCTTGCCGGCTTCTTCCAGCTTGCCGTTTGCAACGCTGATGTGCGCGGCAATAAGCAAGACCCATGGATAATGGCTTATCTCAATCTGCAGCCATTTTGATGCCTCTGCCAACTTTCCGCTATTCACCAGATTCACCAAACCAGAAAGCTCATCGTCCCGGTCGGAATGCATATGTTTAACGATTTTTTCCAATTCCCAATCTGGAAACAATAAGGCTCGATTTTGATCCATTTTCCCTTCTTCTCCTGGGAAGCACGAATAAGTTATAAGGGGTTCGGGGCGCGCAAACGCGATTTTCACCCCTGGGGCAGGGGTAGGAGAAGTGCCTTTACGCTGCGTGGCTCGGCGGTAACGGACACTCGTTTTGGTGCCCCTTTTTTCTACGCTTAGCCTGATGATTGCGAATTATACGATATACTCACCCAAACTTAAGCGCGCCAAGGAAACCTGAATTTGGCTTTTAACGAACCGGCCGCAAATGCTTTTGTATCACCCGCTGGAACACACCGCAGAAGATGGACAATGCTGGTGTTTTGCAGTGCAGTGGCGCTGTTTTGGGCCTCGCTGTATTTATACGCACCCACTCTACCAGTTTATGTCAAAGAAAAGGTCGGCAATTTATCGGTGGTAGGGGTGGTCTTGTCGATGTACGGCTTGTGGCAGGCCATTTTACGTTTCCCGCTCGGCTTGGCGTCTGATCGGTTGGGGTGGAGAAAGCCGTTTATCATCTCTGGCTTTATCTTGTCGGCTGTTGGCGCTATGGTATTAAATGCCGGAAACAACGGGTTATGGCTGGGTACTGGCAGAGCAATCACCGGCCTGGCCGCCGCGACCTGGGTACCCCTGGTAGTCGTGTTTAGCACGCTATTTCCACCAAAAGAAACTGTGCGTGCCTCGGCCATTCTGACCATGGTTAATTCTTTCAGCATCATGGTCGCGACCAGCCTGACAGGCTGGTTAAATGGGCTGGGCGGGGGATATTCTATTGCGTTTTTCTGCGCCGCAGGCGCGGCAGTGGGGGCTGCTCTGATCGTTGCGACAATCCGGGAGCCACGCACCCAACCAAAACCGATTGAATTAAATCGACTTACTTCGCTCATCACACGCGCTGATGTGTATCGTCCGGCCTTTCTAGCGGCTCTGTACCAATTTGTAGTCTGGTCAACGACTTCTAGCTTTACAGCGATACTGGCAAGGAATTTGGGCGCCAGCGATACGCTTATCAGCATCCTGTCAAGCAGCGGCACAGGTGTGGTTTTGCTTGGGAATCTGTTAACCGCGACCAGGACACATCACATCGGCAAAAGACCGCTGATCACAATTGGCTTTATAACCCTTTCTGCCGGCGCCATCCTGGCGGCATTATCCCCTTCCCTGCCCTGGTTGTTCATTGGTCAATACATGGTGAATTTCAGCGCCGGTGTGCTTCAACCGCTGCTGATGGGCATGAGTATTGAAAAAGTTGATGGCTCAAACCGGGCTACCGCGATGGGACTTTATCAGGCAGTCTACGGAATTGGGATGTTTATCGGTCCATTGGCCGGAGGCAGGCTGGCAGAGTGGCTTGGTCTTCAGCCGATGTTTTCGATCACGGGCGCTGTCGGCCTTGTTTTGGGCTTGTTAGGCGCACGCTGGCTGTTCAGCCGGGTATAGGCGCGAGCGCCTTGAGGCATCATTTAACACGCCGAAATTTGATAAACCTGCTAAAATGTTAGCAGAGATACGTATCATCTCAATAAACAGTCGGAGTACGAAGACTTGGCGAGAAGCGTCAAAGCTACTTACGATGAATACCCTTTTATTGGGAAGATACAAAGATGCGAGTTTGAGCGCCTGAAGCATCACTTTTCACGAGGAGTTCCACATGGCAATCCCACAACCACCCCCACAAGCTGATGACGTTTCATCACAAGCGGAAACCGTTTCTGGATCTGTTCAGCGTGTGATTGGCCATGATGTGACAGTTCGACAGGGGATAGCACAATCGATTGAAGCAGACCAGGTTGTTGTCAACCAGGGCGCAGTCGCCCAGCTAAAGACCGGGAAAGCCACCCTCAGCTCTAGCGGCATTGGCTTTGCACAGGCGGACACGCTTGAAATGACTGCCTCGCATGCAAGCGGCGTGATTGTGCGTCAAGACGTAGACATGGATCAATCTGGCGTGCAAGTGATGGTCACGAATGGCCCTGTTCAGATGAAACAGAGCGGCGCGGTTGTCATGGTTACCCGAGAAGCGCACTTGGAAAACAACAGTGGTGTGGTGTTTCTGATCGCACAAAATGTTAAGGGAGATATTCGTCCATTGTATGGTCCCAAGGAAGCCGTTATTTTTGGCGCAGTGGCTGGGTTGGTAGGGGGAATCGCATATACCGTTAGCCGTGTGTTTCTGCGGCGCAAGTAACCCCCAGAAGCGCCATTATGGAACCGGCTTTAAACAACCTTGATTACTTATTGCGGACCAATCCGGAAATTGAGCTGCTTAATTTCTACAAAAGCTGCCCCATTTCTATCAAAGCTGTTTTGGTTGGAATTGAAACGGGTGGCATGGTTAAGGTAAAAGTAGAACCTCCTGGATCCGTTTGCCTTTATCAAAATAAAACGACCGTGCTTCTTTCACCCACTTTGACGGAAGTCATCCGCGCAAAGATCAAGCGCTTTGATATCATCGATGGCCTCGTTTACTTGAGTGATTTTTCGTACCTTTCGGCCTGGACTGGTCAGCGTATGGTCGTACGGGTTCAACCTGACCATGCAATCCATGTGGCTCTCGAAAAAGACGGGCAATTCTTACCTGGTATGGTTGCGGATATTTCCCTCAACGGAATTGGCGTTATGGTTGAAAATCCTGAGTTTGAAGATAACGACACCTTTCAGATTCACCTCAACTTACCAACCGGCGTGATGGTTTTACGTGGCATGTTGGTCGAAGTCATCCCTCAGGACGGCATTTATCGCATGGGGATAAAATTTCTGCCGAACAACCGTGATATATCGTTTCTGATTAAGTACATCACCAGCCGAAGACAGGAAATATTGAATGAGGTAGCGGCCTTATACGAACGAGTGTATCAAACGGCAAAAGCGTGATGGCAAATATCGTGGTTGCCTCGAATAATCCGGTAAAAATAGAAGCCACGCGGCTGGGATTTAGCCAGGCCTTTCCACTGGAACCCTTTGAAATACAAGGTGTCAGCGTGCCTTCAGGCGTGGCTGAGCAGCCAGCGTCCGACAGCGAGACGTTACAAGGCGCACTCAATCGTGTTAACGCGGCGCGTTCACTTCGACCTGAAGCGAATATCTGGGCTGGGATTGAAGGTGGGATTGAACGGATCAATGACGCAATGGCTGCTTTCGCTTGGATAGTGATCAAAAACAAACACCAGACAGGCATGGCCCGCTCAGCAGCGTTCTTGTTGCCCGATTCAATTGTAAGGCTAATCGACCAGGGGATTGAGTTGGGTGAGGCAGATGACATCGTGTTTAACCGCTCGGGATCAAAGACAGGAAACGGTGCGATTGGCATTCTGACCCATAATCTGATCGATCGCACCGCTCTTTACTCCCCGGCTGTGATTATGGCATTGCTGCCGTTCATCAACCCAGATCTTTACGCTCTTCATGAGTGAAATGAATGGTGACCCTGCGATAACGCCAGCGCAACCTTCGATCAGCGTTAATGACGCAATTGAGCGCTACCTGGACAATATCCGCCTGGCGCGCAGCCAGCGGACAGGTGCGACATACGCCAATGCAATGAATGCTTTCAAACGCGCGATCCTGGCTCAAAAACTGGATCCTGTCAAACTGCCCATCGTTACTTTTGGTGAAGACGCTATTATTTGGCTGGCCAATTACCTGAAAAATTACAGCCCCGCTACAGAGGCGCTTTATCTCACGGCGACTGCCGGCTTTTACGAATTTCTGGCTGCAGAAAAACTGGCCACTATCAATCTATCCAGGCTGCGCCTGTTGATCCGGCAGCGAGCCAGGCGTACGGGCCAACGCCTGCCCCAATTTCCGCGGGATGCGATTGATCAAATTCTTCAACAAGCCAGCCTGCTCAACTCGAAATCCTGCGAGGATGAGGGGGAAAAATTGCGAAACTTGCGCGACCGGGCATTTTTACTCACGCTCGCGGATACGGGTTTGCGCGTCCATGAAGCCTGCGCACTGCGGCGAGGTGACGTGGACTGGCTGGAAGGCAAAGCGGTGGTGATCGGCAAGGGCAATCGTGAAGCTGTGATCCGCTTTTCAGGCAGATCAATTGGTGCATTAAAAGATTACCTGACCGCGCGTTCTCAGCTGGACGGCACAAGCGGAAAACCGCTTGGCACATTGGCCCTTTTTGCGCGGCATGACAAAGGCGCAGGGCACAAAATCAAAGCCATCACCACCACAACCGGCCGCAATATTGTCGCTGAACGGGTCGCAGAGTTCTTGGGCACGGACGCAGTCGGAACGATCACGCCGCACTCCTTCCGGCATTATTTTGTCACAAGAGTGTTGCGTGCTTCAGGAAACCTCAAACTGGCTCAAGAGCTGGCGCGGCACAAAAATATTGCTGTCACAGAACGTTACAGCCACCTGTCCAATGATGAACTGGACAAGGGCTTTCATGAGGCAATTGACGCGGCTTAACCTCAGAGCCTCAGGATTTCTTTTTCGGGGGCCTGGATGGTTCCGGCGGCAGTAAAGCTGGCTGCTCAACAGGGACTGTTTTTGCCTTGTTTTTTACGGCTGGCGCGGCCGCCTTGGCTGGCGCAGGTGTATCTGTGCCCGTAAGGAGCGGATTCTGTTTCGCGGCAGCAGCTGCAGCAGGCTTTTGGGCCAAGGGTGGCGTTTCTTTCACCTTGCGGGGCTTGGAATTGCCTGATGCATCCGCTGCCATCTCCACCGTCGCCATTCCTGCCACAGGATCGTCGCCAAATAAACCGCCAAATTTCTTGGCGATGTTCTCAGGATTTTTAGATCGCTGCATCTCAGGTATGTCTTGCACCATGATTCGCAGCCGTTTGCCTTTCTCGGAGATCAAATCTACTGCATCAGAGGGGTTTGCCAGGGCGATAGCAGATGGCAGTCCAGTTTGGGCGCTCTGTTTCATGGAAAGCACGCCCTTACCGGCGCGGCCTTGCAGCGGGAACTCCGCCATTTTAACCTTTTTCGCGAAACCCTTATCCGTCATTAACACCACATAACCATCTTTGTAGTGATCAGCCGGGTAACAGGCTGCGAAAACGATCGGATCTCCGTCTTGCATGGCAATGGCTGTCACACCTCTGGCGCTGGCAGATACTACCGGATTGACGGCGGCAGAATCGAAGCGCAGGCCGCGCGGATCGACGCCGTGCTTAAGGTTGCCCTGCGACAGGTAAATCACCTCTGCCTGGTCGCCAGCCAAAGTCGCAAAGAGAACTTCATCATGGCTGGCTTCCAACCCGATCACGGAGCCCCAATTACCCTCATTTCGGTTGGCCTTAGCGTCGCTCATCTTGATCCGTTTGATATTGCCCTGGCGCGTGCCGATGGTCAGCATCGCATTTTCGTCCATGCGCGCCAGGCCGACCAAACGCTCTTTACTGCCCAAGCCCAGGTCGGCCATGCTGCCGCTGTTGATGCGCCCCGCGTTGCCGAACCACATCCGGCCCATGTTACTAACCAATACCAGGGTGTCGCGCGGTTCAACGATGACTTTGCTGAGCACTGTCTCAACTGCACGGGCGCTCGCTTTGCCAATATCTACCTTGTCCTTATAGGTGTCAGCGTCAACGCGGATAATCCCTTGGGTTGTGATCCCAACCATCTGAGGCTTATCCGGGATGAGCATATCTGCGACGGTCACAGCCTCTTTATGCCCGCTCTCATTGTCCACAATCACCGTTCTGCGTGGGGTGGGAAAAGATGCATTGATCTGTTTCATCTCATCAATGATCATACCGAGACGCGTCGCTTCAGAACGGATGATTTCATTTAGCTCCTTAATTTTTTGGACTAAATCTTTTTTCTCGTCCTGCAGTTTATGAACTTCCAGACTTGCCAGTCGGCGCAGCTGCATATCAAGAATCGCCTGGGCTTGAACCTCGTCTAGTTGCAGCAACTGCCTTAATTTCAGCTTTGCATCTTCAGTATCTTTCGCTTTCTTGATGATTGCAACCACTTCTTCAATCTGTGCCAGTGCAGCCAGAAGTGCGTTGACAATGTGCAGCCGCTTTTCTGCTTTATCCCTGTCGAATTTGGCGCGGCGGGAAATTACACTCAAGCGGTGCTTGATAAAAGCCGTCAGCAGTCCCTTGAGTGAAAAAATTTCTGGGAACATGTTGCCATCATCATCGATGTTTAACGCCAGATGATTGGTGGATAAGGTAACCCGCAAATTGGTCGGCAGGTCAAACAGTGTGTTGAGAGCATCTTGCGGGTCGCAGCCCCTCGCCACATAGAACACGATGCGTAACCCATCCTGGTCACTTTCATCAACCACATTGTTGATCTTGCCGGCCAATTTGCCGTCGCGAGCTACTTTTGCGATCTTTTCCAGGATTGTCGATTTTGTGACCGCATATGGAATTTGAGTAATTACGATTTTTGACTGGCCATTTTTCTCAATATCCGCCTTGGCCTGACAAATAAACGGTGCATAACCCGTTTCATATGACTTCCGAATCATATCAACCGCGACATCTTCTTTTTCATCGCGGCGATAGCGGTAGATCAGCCCACCGGTCGGCAAATCTGGCCCCTGGACAAACTTCATCAGTTCATCGACAGTCACTTTTTCGCGTTTTGTCCAGTTTGTGGCGAGATATGCCACCGCACTGCATACCTCATTCAGGTTGTGCGGCAGCACATCCGTAGACATGCCAACCGCGATCCCCGAGGTTCCATTCACAAGCAAATTAGGGATTTTCGTCGGCAGCACTTCTGGTTCTTGCAAGGTGCCATCAAAGTTAGGCCGAAAGTCGACCGTTCCCCGATCGATATCGTCGAGCATCATCCAGCCGAATTCAGACAACTTTGCCTCGGTGTAGCGCATAGCAGCTGGGCTGTCTCCGTCAATCGAACCAAAATTGCCCTGCCCGATGACCAGCTTTAAACCCATCGCCCAATCCTGGGCCATGCGCACCAGCGCGCCATACACACTCGTATCTCCGTGGGGATGGTACTTACCCAACACCTCGCCAACGATACGCGCGCATTTCAAGGTTTTGCCTTTTGGGTCAAGGTTGAGCTCATGCATCGCGTGCAAAATGCGGCGGTGAACTGGTTTTAACCCGTCTCGGCAGTCCGGGACAGCCCTGCCAATCACAATTTGCTCTGCATAATCGATCATCGACACTTCGACCGCATTGGCGATGTCTTGTGTCGGTTGGGTACGTTTGGAGGTTGTTATGGTCGTCATCTATTTCTCTTATCCAAGCACGAGGCCTATTCGGCGGTGATTTCCCAGGGATGATTCATCAGCCACTCATTGCGCTCTTTGGGTTTGTTGCCCATCCACAAGCCGATCACTTCGTTGGCTTTATGAACGTCATCAACAGTGAGTTTTACATCGCGGTAAGCAAAATCCGCGACCGAGTAAACCGTGTTTTCATCTTCACCGTTGCGATCAACTTTTTTCGCGCCGCGATTTTTGGCATATCCAGGCGGAACAACTAGAACAGTCTCAGATAACTGCTCAGCGTCCATTTCGCCCAATCCTTTGTAGCGAGTGATTTCAACGTTCTGGAAGCCCCCAAAGCGTTTGACAACTTCGTCGCGTTCCGCGTCGGTGTAGGCATACTCTCTGCCGCCCCCCCTTTTTTGCTTGATTAAGAACAAGGGCGGCCTGGCAGCATACAACTTGCCAGCTTCTACCAGCGGCCGCATGAAGCGCCAGAAGAACGTAATCAGCAGAGCCCGGATATGGGAACCATCCACGTCTGCATCTGCCATGATCACAATCCGTCCGTAGCGCATATTCTCAAGTTCAAAGCTCGGAGAAATTCCCGCGCCGATGATCGTGACCAGCGAACTTAATTCTTCGTTGTCCAATACCGTGGTGACTTTTTCTTCCCAAGAATTCTTGGGTTTCCCGCGCAGCGGAACGATGCCGTGAAAACGCCGGTCGCGCCCCTGCTTCGCCGAACCGCCGGCCGAATCACCTTCGACAATATACAAAGCGGTATATTCTTTCGGTACGATTGGTTCATCTCCACTGGAGCGGGTAATGTCCGCCACGTTGCTGGCGATTTTAAAGCCCGACTCCAGCCCAGATTTGTTCAGGCTTGCTTTGCGGATCTTTTGGGCCGCATCCCGGCTTTCTTTGGCTGTCATCGCCTGCCGTACAATCAACTTTCCTATCTCAGCATTGGCCGGTTTGTTGAAAAACTCGGACATGTAATTGTACGTAGCCGACATAATCGGGCCTTTGACTTCGTTAGAGTTCAATTGCTCTTTTGTCTGGCTGAGAAACTGAGGTGTATTGGTCATAGTTAACACAATCACACCGGACAGACCGGCAAAAACATCGTCATTCTTAAAGTCGTCAGCAGACTTTACCCATTTCTTAGCCACTGCTACCGTGTTGATCGCCCTGCTGAAGCCTGCGCGGAATGATGAGACATGCACCCCACCCAAAGGTGTAGGAATGGAATTTACAAAAGATACTAGGTTGGTTTCACCGTTCTCATCCGCGGTATATTGCAAGGCTACATTCAGCTTTACTGAATGCTGCACCCCGCCAATTTCCATCTTGTCATCCGCGTCAAACATGATAGGCTTGTGTAACGGTTTCAGCCCCTCGTTCAAGTAGGCGATGTAGTCTTTTAGCCCATCTTTGGAAAAAAATACCTTTTTTTGCCGGTCCGCGACTGGGTTGCGTTTGTCAAGAAATTCTATCTTGACCCCAGGATGCAAAAAAGATATCTGGCTAAAACGAGTTTCAAGGCGATTGGTATTCCAGGGGACATTCTTTTCAGGATTATCCCACTGCAAGCCCGTTGAGAACCATTCACGATTCGGCCTGAAACTGATCACGGTGCCTGTGCCCTGGTCTAGATCCGGAACAACCGGAACGTTTCGTCCATTGACCATTAAACTAGTGCATATCCCATTTTTTTGCAAGGATAACTGTGTGCTGGCATTGATCTCACCTACTTTTTGCTGGGTGGCGTCGAAGATCTCTACCCCGGTCATGTTCATACCGCCATTTTCAAACGTCTGGACAAACACCAACCCATGGCGCTTAATTCGCGCAGACATACGTGATGACATGGCGTTCGTACATTTAAGCCCAATCCCGTGCAAGCCGCCTGAAGCAGAGTAGACCGAATCCTCGCCTTTCTTGGCAAACTTACCGCCGGCATGCGGCTTTGTCAGAACAACTGTCAGCGCGCTTTCCTCGATATCCGGTTTGTATTCAACTGGAATGCCACGACCATCATCCGCGACTTCGATCGTCCCATCTTTTTCTATGGTAACGGAAATGCACTGCGCAAACCCGTTTTGACACTCATCGATCGAATTATCGACCACCTCCAACAAGATGTGGTGCAGCCCATGTTCTTCGGTATCGCCAATATACATTCCGGGAAGTTTCCGGATCGCTTCTAAAAACTCCATTTGAGTAATATCCGCTGACCCGTAATTCATTTTTGCCATCGATAATCTCCAAGCATTCTGACTCTGGCGGAGTTACCCTGCCTTTTTACGCAAGCTGTCTATACACAGGTTGGACAACCGCAAAAGCCGATTTTATCAAGATTTGCTAAGTTTTGCGTGTGCATTATCTATCTGGCCAGTAAATCCGAATCCTTGGCCTTAAACCGGATAGATTATTTGTTCTAATTGATTGTACCCCGGAATCATTTTTTTTCAAGACTTTTAGCATCGTTAAATCATTCAATTCACCCACAGGTAAACTGTTACCCAAAGCACAATACTGCTTAGTTCACGTTTATTTTTTGACAGGAAGCCTCAAAGGGTGATCGCTGCAACCGTATCAAGAACGCTATTGGGACGGTATGGATAATTCGCGATCATTTCCGGACGAGTGACGCCGCTGAGAACCAGGATGGTTTCCAGCCCCGATTCAAGCCCAACCCGAATATCTGTTTCCATCGTATCGCCAACCATGACGGCATTGCTGGAATGCTCATCCAGAAACCGCAGAGCAAGGCGCATAATCAACGGATTGGGTTTTCCAATGAAATAAGGTTGGAACTTGGTCGCCTTTTCAAGCAGAGCAGCCACCGCACCACAAGCTGGCACCAACCCGCGGTCAGTTGGCCCAGAGGTGTCTGGGTTGGTTGCGATAAAGGGCGTACCAGCCGCAATCAATTGCACAGCCTGGATGATTTTGTCATATGCGTAGGAATCGGTTTCACCCAGAATGACATAGTCCGGGTTATAGTCGGTCAGCGAATATCCAACATCATTGAGCGCCTGGTATAAACCAGTGCCGCCCAGCACAAAAGCTGAGCCATTTGGCTTTTGCGACTTAACAAATGATGCGGTAGCCATGGCGCTGGTATACAGATGCTCTGTGCCAACCTCAAAACCGGCTTTGTTTAACCTGTGCTGCAGATCAAGGGGGGTATAACGCGAGTTATTGGTTAAAATGACAAATTTATGTTCAAGCGAATGCAGCTGTCGAATAAATTCTGGCGCGCCTGGTATGGCCCGCTCTCCATGTACCAAGACGCCATCCATGTCAATTAAATATGTTTTTTTCACAAAACCTCTTAACAAACCGGTTGATAGAAAAACAAAACGCCAATCATAGATCTACTGTGTATTGGTAGGTTCTCCGGCCCTCAAACTGATAATGCCCGCGGTATTCCTCCGGCAGCAGCTCCGCAATCCTGTACATAATTTCATCTGTAGCAGCCTGGCGCTCTTCGCGGGAAAGGGAGGCATTGCCTGAATTTAGCCTGAACGGTTTTCCAACTGCCATGCGAAAATCCGAGCGGCGAAAATGTTTCAGGTTATCCCAAAATTTAACATATCCTGAAAACCCAACCGGAATGATCGGCGCTTGACTGCGCATGGCCAGCGCCAAAATACCCGGTTTACCCTGGAGCATTTGGCCGTCAATACTGCGTGTTCCTTCAGGTGCAATCGCCAAAATTTTTCCGTCCTTCAATACCTGGACAGCCTGTTGGAATGCTTCACGTGAAATTTCTTCCCGGTCGATAGGGATGATATCCCAGGTATCGAATAAGAAATGGAAAAGTGGATTTTTCCAGCTCTCCCGTTTTGCAATACCAGTAAAGCGTGGGTTATCCATATGGGCCATGACAACAGGGGCTTCTAAAAAATTAATATGGTTACCCACCATAATCGCAGGACCATTGCGCGGAATTTGCTTGAAATCCCCAGCGTTAATCTTGCATAACATCTGAAAGAAACGTCTTAACACCCAATTGACTGCTTTGTACTTAAAGCTCATAGACGTGTCATAACCTCAATCGCATTTGGAACAAGCTCGATCCGCAAGCTTGTTCCAGCCGTGCAAATGGTCTCGCCGTCGGCATGCGCAGGGATCGTGCCTTCAACAGCCCGGATGGTAACTTTTTTTCCATGAACCATTGTAATCGCCGGATGGCCTTTTTGGGTTCCATTCAAAAACTTGGCAGCCAGCGGCAAGATTTTGATCTGGGGTACGTAATTGGCCAGACAGAGATCAAAAGAGCCATCGCTAGGATTGCTGTCAGGCGCCATGCGGAAAGAACCCCCCATTCGGCTGCCGTTCATCACTGAGACCATCAAACACTCCTTGTGGAATGCGTCTCCATCATCAATCACAATTTCGTAGACAGGCGCTTTGGAATACAGAAAAATCGTGCGTATCAACGCCGCCAGATAAGAAGCCGCGCCGCGCACCCAGCTCAATTTGGCCGCCTCAAACCCAACAACCGTGTCAAAGCCAAGCCCGACTCCGTTGCCAAAGAATCGGCCATCTGGATAATTGCCGCCAAACACACGTCCAATATCGATGGCACGCCGTTGGCAAGTGATCAGGGTTTTCACAGCGTCCTCAAGTTTCAATGGAATGTTCATACCATAGGCAAAATCATTGCCACGGCCAACCGGTAAAACGCCCAGGACTGGCTTCATCTGGGACAAACAAGCATTTTTCATGAGGCCATTGATTACTTCGTTAATCGTGCCATCACCCCCAGCCGCAACCACGAGTTCGCATCCATCGGAAGCTGCCTGTTCAGCCATTTCTCTGGCATGCTCTACTCGCTCGGTGAAAGAAACATCAAAATCGAAAGACTGATCTGCTAACAACGATTGAACGTTTGCATACAGTTTTTTAGCGCTGCCTTTTCCTGCAGCAGGATTGTAGATCAGCCTGGTTTTAGGAGCCAAGGGGACTTATATTCCTTATCTTTCTGAATGACTGATATAACCCTGCTTCGCTGAAATCGATATGAATGTCACCCGTTCGGGCATTTATTTTACCCTGGGTTTTTAGATTCCCCGAAATAAGCTGGCATCGAGTAGAATACCTTCCGATGAATCCAATACGCTACCGGTTGGTAATATTTGATTTTGACGGGACAATTGCAAATTCCTACCCATGGTTTCTGTCAGTGTATGAAGAGCTTGCCCGCAAATACAGACTCCCCTTGGTTGAAGCAGATATTCTTGAAGAGCTTCGCATGCTGGAAATCCGGCAGATCCTCAAGAAATACCGTGTGCCGTTATGGAAGATGATCATCGTTGGTACCCATCTCAAAAAAATGATGACCAACCAAATCAACCAGATTTCTATGTTTGAGGGGATGGAAACGGTGATTGGCGAACTGGGACGCCAGGGTGTCATACTGGCAGTGGTCACTTCAAACGCGGAAAAAAATGTCCGGCATGTCCTAGGGCCGGAGATCATGCGCTATGTAGCTCACGTCGAAAGCGGCGTATCCATGTTTGGAAAAAAGAGCAAGTTTGAAAAAGTGTTAAAGAAAACTGGCACACTGCCAGAACAGGCGATCAGCATCGGCGATGAAATTCGCGATTTGAAATCCTCCCGGGATGCCAGAATCCCATTTGGCGCGGTATCCTGGGGATATACCCATATTCAGACGCTGTCTAAACAACAGCCGGACATGACGTTTGACCATCCTGCTCAAATCCTGAAAGCCGTGTTTGGATGAAAAGCAATAGGTTCTGCGCGATACATCCCCAGACCACAGTTATAACCAGCTGCGCTTGCGAAAAAAATACAGCATTCCAAATCCCAGCACACCACACACGATCCAGAAGACTGGATAAGCCCAGATTTGGTCCAGTTCGGGAAAATACCGGAAATTCATCCCGTAAACACCGGCTATAAAAGTCAATGGGATGAAAATCGTGCCGATCACCGTCAGCACTTTCATCACTTCGTTCATCCGGTTTGAAACGGAAGACATGTAGGTATCCGTTAAGTCGTTGGCAATCTGACGATACGTCTCGATGATTTCTATGATCTGGATGACATGGTCATAAAGGTCGCGCAAGTAAACCCGGGTCGCTTCGCTGATACATTCATGTTGCTCGCGCAATAAAGAGGCTACCAACTCGCGCATCGGCCAGATAGCCCAATGCAGTAATAGCAGGTCGCGCTTGATCATATGAATAGCGTTGATCATAGTTGGCTGCGCATGCTCCAACAGGCGTGCTTCCAGTTCCTCGGCATTGTTACTGTAATGTTCAAGAATCGGAAAACAGCTGTCAACGATTGAGTCCAACAAAGAATAAGCCAGAAAACTGGCGTCTAACATGCGCAAACGCGACCCTCTGGTTTTGATGCGTGCCTGTACTGGCTCCCATGCATTGCAGTGCGCTTCCAGAAAAGTTAAAACAGTGTTATGGCCGAGGAAAATCGCAGTTTGGCGATGCTGGAGGCGGCTTTCGATCAATTCAGGCAAGCGTGTCACAATAAACAGACGAGCCTGATATTCGTTTTCCTCACCGCCGTAGGCTTCAACCTTTGATCGCTGCATTTTGTGCAAAACATCTTCGATCGCCAAAGGATGCAAGTTATATTTGGTGGCAAGGGCATGGACCGCGCTTAAGTCTTCCAATCCTTCAACATTGATCCAACGTACTGCGCACCACTCAGGCCTGTGATGGCTTAAAAAATCTTTTAGGTCGACAACATCAGTGATTTGAACGTTCTGAGGACTGTAATCCACGCAGGTGATTTTTGCCCTGCTGTCCGCAGCTCGGGCATGGCTGGCAAGTTCATCATGTTCGATGCCAGGCGCGGATCCTGGTTCATGTTGACCTTTTTTCAGGTTTAACCACATGCCATCCTCCTTTTTTATACTTGTTACCCATAAAATTATTATATAATCTAATCAGGTATCGGTCACACGCAAAGGCGAATTATGAAATCATCTTTGATTTGGAACGTCCTATCTGTGATTTTCATTCTTGGTATCTGTTTCATCGCGGGTGTCGTGGGAATGATTTTTGCAGATCCTAACACCCCATTAAACCCATTCCCACCGGAGACTCCTGTACCCGTACTGGTGCTGCCTTCCTCCACTCCAACCATTGCTGTGCAGGTTCTCCCGCCCACCTGGACTTCTACCCCGGCTTCACCCCAAGAGATTCAGCCATCATCTACAGCCCGTCCGACGGTGACCGCTGTGCCCAGCCGGACGCCGTTTATTTTGCCATCACCCACCAAGGTGCCGACCAATCCTTTCCCGACCAACGCCCGCGCGCCCCTGGCTGGCCGCTGCAAAGTGACTTCGCAAAGCCCTAGCGACGGCACGACATACGCAAAAGGCACAGAATTTACCACCGCCTGGACAATTCAAAATACCAGCGACGCAA